>ERZ780007.1-NODE-1-length-257881-cov-11.52_pt1 | contig 257881 bp, 166 predicted proteins | sample MGYA00511872_ERZ780007 | MGnify/ENA primary metagenome ERZ780007 (study PRJEB29588, sample SAMEA2149603) | human gut metagenome | biome: human gut; feature: human-associated habitat; material: faeces | place: Denmark | collected 2008/2010 ... | reverse complement strand
CGCCGGGGCACGCGGCTGCGGCATCAAGTCCGACTCTGCCCCCTACGGCCTGCCTTTGGAATTGAAACACAACGGAGCCGAGAAACTGGGCGGTCCCTTGTTCTGGGCACAATACTCGCACATCGGTCTGGACCCGCGCAACCTGAGCGACCGCTATGCCAACTACTGGAACGTGGTGCGCAACCATGCCCTCTCCAACTACCGCTACTGCGTGGAGAATCCCAAACAATACAAAGGTTACGGCGAGGACTGCTGGGGACTGACCGCCAGCTACTCTACCAAAGGCTATGCAGCCCACTGCCCGGGCGACAACGACCATGGTGTCATCACACCGACAGCAGCCTTGTCCAGTTTTCCCTACGCACCGGAGGAATCCATGCGTGCACTGAAGTATTTCTATTCCAAAGGCGACTGGATTTGGGGCAAGTACGGATTCTACGATGCCTTCTCCGAGGGAAGTGACTGGACGGTGCCCCGCTATCTTGCCATCGACCAATGCACCATTGCCCCGATGATTGAGAACTATCGTTCCGGCTTGTTGTGGAAACTCTTCATGAGCTGTCCCGAGGTTCAGGAAGGATTGCAGAAGCTGGGATTTAAGGCTTAGGGATTTACGATTGAAGTTAGTATGCGACATGATGGAGCAGCTAAGCTTAAGTTGAATTTCTATATCACTATTCCCCTCCCCCTTCAGGGGGCCGGAGGGGATAATCAAAATTATATCATATGAAGAAATACACATTATTAGCAGCCTTGGCTTTCTCTGCCCTCACCGTGACGGCAACGCCCAAAGAAAACACATCCCAAGGCAATCCGCAGGAGATGGATAAATTCATTACGGAGCTGATGGGCAAAATGACGCTGCACGAGAAAATCGGTCAGCTCAACCTGCCGGTAACGGGAAACATCGTCACCGGACAAGCCAAGAGCAGCGACGTTGCCGGTAAAATCCGCAACGGTGAAGTCGGAGGTCTGTTCAACCTGAAAGGCGTGAAGAACATCCGCGAAGTGCAGAAACTTGCCGTAGAGAACAGCCGCCTGGGCATCCCCTTGCTGTTCGGTATGGACGTGATTCACGGTTACGAAACGGTATTCCCCATCCCCTTGGCACTCTCGTGCAGTTGGGACATGAAGGCTATAGAGAAATCGGCCCGTATCGCCGCCATTGAGTCGAGTGCAGACGGTATCTGCTGGACGTTCAGCCCGATGGTGGACATCTGCCGCGATGCCCGTTGGGGACGTGTATCAGAAGGCAACGGTGAAGACCCCTTCCTGGGTTCAGCCATTGCACAAGCCATGATTCGCGGTTATCAGGGCAAGGATATGAGTGCCAACAACGAGATAATGGCTTGCGTAAAGCACTTCGCACTGTATGGCGCCGGAGAAGCCGGCCGCGACTACAACACGGTGGATATGAGCCGCAACCGTATGTTCAACGAATACTTCCCTCCCTACAAGGCTGCCGTAGAAGCCGGTGTGGGTAGCGCAATGACCTCCTTCAATGAAATTGACGGAGTACCCGCCACTGCCAACCACTGGCTGCTGACCGACGTACTGCGCAACCAATGGGGCTTCGACGGCTTCGTGGTGACAGACTATACAGCCATCTCCGAAATGATAGACCACGGAATCGGCGACCTGCAGGAAGTATCCGCACGTGCCTTGACCGCCGGAACAGACATGGACATGGTAGCCGACGGATTTATCGGCACACTGGAAAAATCCCTGAAAGAAGGCAAAGTGACTGAGGCCGACATTGACAAAGCCTGCCGACGCATCCTAGAAGCCAAATACAAGCTGGGACTGTTTGCCAATCCGTATAAATACTGCGACGTGAAGCGTGCCGAAAAAGAAGTGTTCACTCCCGAACACCGTTCCATCGCCCGCCAGATTGCCACAGAGACATTCGTACTGCTGAAGAACCAGGACAATCTGCTGCCCTTGCAACGCAAAGGCAATATCGCCTTGATTGGCCCGCTTGCCAACACCCGTGCCAACATGCCGGGCACTTGGAGTGTGGCAGCCACAGCAGACAAATACAGCACCCTGCTGGAAGGTTTCAAGAATTCTGTCGGCTCCAAGGCCAACATTCTCTATGCACAAGGCAGCAACCTGATGTACGATGCCGACTACCAGACACGCGCCACGATGTTCGGCCGTGAACTGCCCCGTGGCAATGACCAAGAACTGCTGGACGAAGCCCTGAAAGTAGCCGCACAAGCCGATGTCATTGTAGCCGCCCTCGGCGAGTCCTCCGAGATGAGTGGTGAGAGCAGTAGCCGTTCCGAACTGGAAATGCCGGACGCACAGCGCCACCTGCTGGAAGCATTGCTGAAAACGGGCAAACCCGTAGTATTGGTATTGTTCTCCGGACGTCCCGTAGTGCTGACTTGGGAGAATGAAAATGTTCCCGCCATCTTGAATGTATGGTTCGGAGGTAGTGAAGCTGCAGACGCCATTGCCGACGTAGTGTTCGGAGACGTTTGCCCCAGCGGTAAGCTGACCACCACTTTCCCGCAGAATGTGGGCCAGTTGCCTATGGCATACAACCACAAGAATACCGGCCGTCCTCTGAAAGAAGGCAAATGGTTCGAGAAGTTCCGCAGCAACTACCTGGATGTGAGTAACGACCCGTTGTACCCCTTCGGCTATGGCTTGAGCTACACCACCTTCCAATACAGTGACATCACGCTCAGCTCCAAGCAACTGAATGCGGACGGCAAGCTGACCGCTTCCGTAACCGTAACCAATACGGGCAACTACGATGCAGATGAAATCGTACAGCTCTATATCCGCGACCTGGTGGGCAGCATTACCCGCCCCGTGAAAGAGCTGAAAGGCTTCGAGCGCATCCACCTGAAGAAAGGCGAAAGCAAGCAGGTGACCTTCACCATTACCCCCGAATTGCTGAAGTTCTACAACTACGACATACAGTATGTATACGAACCCGGCGAGTTCCACGTAATGATTGGACCCAACAGCCGCGATGTAAAGACTACGAGTTTTGAGTTGAAATAGGTATAGTTTTGCTTTTAGGTAAGAGGGCAGTCCGCAAGAACCGGGCTGCCCTTTTTTAACACCGTCACCAAATCTTTTTTGCATTTTGATTGTTCAGAGGAGAAACTGAATGATTTATCCACTAAAAAATCAATGTAATGAAGAAGAACCTAAACCTTCCCAAGAAGAAAACCGGAAGACTGAGAAACCTGTTTCTGACGGTGTGCCTGCTGGCAAGTACCGCCGCATCGGCGCAGGAGAAAACAGTAACCGGTACCGTGACCGATGCCCTGGGTGACCCGCTGATTGGTGCCACCGTATTGGTGCAGGGAACCTCCAATGGCGTGATTACCGACATAGACGGCCGGTACTCCATCCAGGCCACCCCGGAGAACACATTGGATTTTTCCTATGTAGGCATGGTGAAGCAAGCTGTCAAGGTAGGCAGCCAGTCGGTAATCAACGTCCAGATGAAAGACGACTCGCAGATGCTGGCCGAAACCGTTGTCATCGGTTATGGCAGCGCCAAGAAGCGAGACCTTACGGGCTCCATCACCAACATTAAAGGCGACGAAATCGCCAACAAGCCGGTGGTCAACCCCGTATCCGCACTGCAAGGAAAGATTGCCGGCGTGCAGGTGATAAACTCCGGCAAGGCAGGCTCCGACCCGGAAATCCGTGTACGCGGAACAAACTCCATCAACGGCTACAAGCCACTCTATGTGGTGGACGGACTGTTCAACGACAACATCAACTTCCTGAATCCGCAGGACATCGAATCCATGGAGATACTGAAAGACCCGTCGTCGCTCGCCATCTTCGGTGTGCGCGGTGCCAACGGCGTGATTATCATCACCACCAAGAAGGCGAAAGAGGGACAGACACGCGTCAATATCAACGGCTCGTTCGGTTTCAAGTCCGTCACCGACAAAATTGCACTGACGGATGCCGAAGGATTCAAACTGCTGTACAACGAACAGTTGAGGAATGAAGGCAACCCGGAATACAACTTCTCGGACTGGACGGGAAACACCAACTGGCAGGATGAAATCTTCCAGACCGGGTTCATCACCAACAACAACATCAGCATCACGGGTGCCTCGGACAAGAACAGCTTCTATCTCGGTGCGGGCTATGCTTACGAGCAAGGCAACATCAAGCACGAGAAGTACAGCAAAATCACGCTGAACATCAGCAACGACTATAAAGTGACGGACAACCTCAAGGTAGGTTTCCAATTCAACGGGGCACGCATGCTGCCCGCCGACACGAAGAGTGTGGCTACAGCCCTGCGCGCAGCTCCGGTGGCGCATGTATTCAACTCCGAGTACGGCCTCTACACCTCACTGCCCGGATTCCAGAAGGCACAGATGAACAACCCGATGGTGGACGTGGACCTAAAGGCGAATACCACGAAAGCCGAGAACTACCGTGGCTCGGGCAACGTGTACGGTCAATGGGATTTCCTGAAAAACTTCCAGTTCAAAGCCATGTTCTCGCTGGACTATGCCAGCAACAACACGCGGACGTATACCCCGATTATACAAGTGTATGACGCAAGCGTCGAGGGAGACATAGCCACGCTGGGCAACGGAAAGACCGGAGTGTCCCAAGCCAAAGAGACGGAAATGAAGGTACAGAGCGACTATCTGCTGACCTACACCAACTCCTGGGGAGACCACAGCGTGACGGCCACAGCCGGTTTCACCACCTACTACAACAAGCTCGAGAATCTGAACGGCGCCCGTACCCAAGGGGTAGGCCTGGTCATTCCGGACAATCCCGACAAATGGTACGTAAGTATCGGCGACGCAGCCACCGCCACCAACGGCAGTACGCAGTGGGAGCGCTCCACCGTGTCCGTGCTGGCACGCGTGCTCTACAACTACAAGGGCAAGTACCTGTTCAACGGCTCCTACCGCCGCGACGGTTCTTCCGCCTTCTCCTACACCGGCAACCAGTGGCAGAACTTCTACTCCGTCGGCCTGGGCTGGCTGATGAGCGAGGAAGCATGGATGAAGGACATCACCTGGCTGGATATGCTGAAACTGAAAGGCTCATGGGGCACACTGGGCAACCAGAACCTGGACCGCGCCTATCCCGCCGAACCGTTGCTGACGAATGCCTACTCCGCCGTGTTCGTCACCCCGTCTGCCATCTATCCGGGCTACCAGCTTGCCTACCTGCCCAACCCCAAACTGCGCTGGGAGAAGGTGGAAGCCTGGGAAGCCGGTGCAGAAGCCAACTTCCTCCGCAACCGCCTGCACTTTGAAGGGGTGTACTACAAGAAGAAAACCAAAGACCTGCTGGCCGAAGTGCCGGGCATCTCGGGCACCGTACCGGGTATCGGAAACCTTGGCTCCATCGAGAATTCGGGCGTAGAGCTTGCCTTGAGCTGGCGCGACCGGATAGGCGACTGGAACTACAACATCGGAATGAACCTTGCCACCATCAAGAACAAGGTACTGAGCCTCGTGCAGGAAGGCTACTCCATCATAGCCGGAGACAAGCAGCAGAGCTACACAATGGCAGGATACCCCATCGGCTACTTCTACGGCTACAAGGTGGAAGGCGTCTACCAGACCCAGGAGGAGATTGAGCACTCTCCCAAGAACACACTGGCAACCGTCACCCCGGGCGACCTGAAATTCCGCGACGTGAACGGTGACGGTGAAATCACCACGGCAGACCGTACGATGATTGGTAATCCTACACCCGATGTCACCTACGGCTTCACGCTCGGCCTGGGCTACAAGAACTGGGAGCTTGCCGTTGACATGATGGGACAAGGCGGCAATCAGATTTACCGTACCTGGGACAACTACAACTGGAGCCAGTTCAACTTTATGGAGCAACGCATGGACCGCTGGCACGGTGAAGGGACCAGCAACACCCAGCCGCTGCTGAACACCAAGCATACCATCAACAATCTGAACTCCGAGTATTACATAGAGGACGGCTCGTTCTTCCGCATCCGTAACGTGTCGCTGGCATACAACTTCGACAAGGCGCTGATTTCGAAGATAGGCATGCAGGCGCTGAAGCTCTACGTGAACATACAGAACCTGAAGACGTGGAAGCACAACACCGGATATACCCCGGAACTGGGCGGAAGTGCCATCGCCTTCGGGGTGGACGACGGCAGTTATCCGATGCCGGCGATTTATACGTTCGGATTTAATCTGACGTTCTAAAAGCCTCTCCCCTAAAAAAGAGTAACTTCAAACCTCCCCCGACTCCTTCAAAGGGAACGGGGAATGAAAAATATAAATTTATGAAACTGATAAAATACATATTTACATTGCTGGTGGGTGCAACAGCCCTCTCACTGACATCCTGCAACGACTTCCTGGACCGCGATCCGCTGGGGCAGTTCACGGAAGATGACTCTCCCAACGCCCTTGTAGGCGGGAAGATATTCAACGTCTACTACCTGATGCGCTCGTACGACATCACTGCCGGTATTCCTGCTTTTATGGTGCACATGGTGCGCAGCGAGGACTCCGAGAAAGGCAGTGACGCCGGCGACGGCAGCAACGAGGCCGCCATGTGGGACGACTTCGAATACACTGCCTCCAACGGGCCGCTCAGCGCCTATTGGGGACAGAACTACAAAATCATCTATCAGTGCAACGAAATCCTGGACGACATTGAGAAGAGCGGACACAAGGACGACACCGAAGCCATCCGCAACCGCGGCGAAGCGCTCTTCTTCCGTGCCTGGTGCTACTTCAACCTGGTACGCGCCTTTGGCGAAGTGCCGCTGGTCACCATCAAGGTAGTGGAAGCCTCCGATGCCAACGTGCCCAAGACCACGGCGGAAAAGATATACGAACAGATTGACAAAGACCTGACCGAAGCCGAAGAATGCCTGCCCCTGCGGTGGGACAGCGACTACACGGGACGGCTGACCTGGGGCGCCGCACGCTCCCTGCACGCACGCACCTATATGATGCGAAACGATTGGGACAATATGTACACAGCCTCCACCGAAGTGATAAAATCGGGCATCTACAACCTGAATACACCGGTCGACAAAGTCTTCACCGTAGAAGGGGAGAATTGCGGTGAGAGCATCTTCGAACTGCAATGCGAAGCCACCGATGCCATGAAAGAGGACGCCAGCATCGGCAGCCAGTTCTGCCAGGTGCAAGGGGTGCGCGGAGCCGGCGAGTGGGACCTGGGATGGGGCTGGCACATGGCCACCAAACTGATGGGAGAAGCTTTTGAACCGGGCGACCCGCGCCGGAACGCCACATTGCTCTACTTCCGCCGCAGCACGGACGAGCCCATCACACCGGAGAACACCAACCAGCCTTATGGCGAGTCACCCGTATCCACCGCCATGGGTGCCTACTTCAACAAGAAGGCCTACACGGACCCGACACTGCGCCGCAAGTACACCCGCATGGGTTTCTGGGTAAACATCCGCCTCATCCGCTCCCCGGACGTGCTGCTGATGGCTGCCGAAGCCGCCAACGAGAAAGGGCTGACAGGCGAGGCGAACGGTTATCTGGAACAGGTACGGGCACACGCACGCGGCACACTGGCAGACGTGCTTCCGAAGGTAGAATCTGCCAGCCAGTCTGTGCTGCGTGACGCCATTCGCCACGAACGCCGCGTAGAGCTGGCACTGGAACCCGACCGCTTCTACGACCTCGTGCGCTGGGGCATTGCCAAAGAAGTGCTGCAAGCTGCCGGAAAGAATTACCAAGACAAGAATGCGCTGCTGCCTCTGCCCCAGACAGAGATAGACAAATCGAACGGAGTACTGGTGCAGAACCCCGACTATTGATACCCGGCCAAAGGAAACAGCCGGCCCAATCAATGGCAAAAGGTCTGTTTCATAACTTACTTGCAATCAAAGCATTGCTACTGCAAAGAGCTGCAAACTTTTTGCAGTGGCACTGCAAAGGTGTTGCAGTAGCACTGCACAACAGTTGCAGTGTCGCTGCAAAGCAGTTGCAGTAGCGCTGCAAACCGTTTGCAGTATCACTGCAGAGAAATTGCAGCACCGTTGCAAAGAAGTCATAGCGCTACTGCAATAGAGTGACGGCAATCTAAAAACAATGAAGGGAACATACTTACAAACAATTAATTCAATATGAATATGAAGAAAATTTTCAAGAGAACAAGTCTGCTGCTCGCGACCGCTTTAATAGGCGTCACCGCCACCGTGCAGGCGCAGAAGTCTCCGCAGGACATGGACCGCTTCGTCGACGCACTGATGCGCCGGATGACTGTGGAAGAGAAAATCGGCCAGCTCAACCTGCCCGTGACCGGAGAGATCACCACCGGTCAGGCAAAGAGCAGCGACGTGGCCAAGAAGATTGAGCAGGGGCTCGTGGGAGGGCTTTTCAATCTGAAAGGAGTAGCCAAGATACGCGACGTACAGAAACTGGCCGTAGAGAACTCCCGCCTGGGCATCCCCCTGCTGTTCGGCATGGATGTGATACATGGCTATGAGACCATCTTTCCCATCCCCCTCGGCCTCTCCTGCACGTGGGATATGGCAGCCATCGAGCAGTCTGCCCGCATCGCCGCCACAGAAGCCAGTGCAGACGGTATCTGCTGGACGTTCAGCCCGATGGTGGACATCAGCCGTGACCCGCGCTGGGGACGTGTATCCGAAGGGTCGGGCGAAGACCCGTTCCTCGGAGGTGCCATCGCCCGCGCCATGGTGTTGGGGTATCAGGGGAAAGACCCGGACGACCAACTGAAACGGAACGACGAAATCATGGCATGCGTCAAGCACTTCGCACTGTACGGTGCCGGAGAAGCCGGACGCGACTACAACACCGTAGACATGAGCCGCAACCGCATGTTCAACGAATACATGTACCCCTATGAAGCAGCCGTCCATGCCGGAGTGGGCAGTGTAATGGCCTCTTTCAACGAAGTGGACGGTGTGCCCGCCACAGCCAACCGCTGGCTGATGACAGACGTGCTGCGCAAACAATGGGGGTTCAGCGGTTTTGTGGTGACCGACTTTACCGGTATCTCCGAAATGGTGGAGCACGGCATCGGTGACCTGCAGACCGTTTCCGCCCGTGCGCTCAACGCCGGTGTGGACATGGATATGGTGAGCGAAGGTTTCGTGGGCACGTTGAAAAAGTCGCTCACCGAAGGTAAAATAACCATGAAGACGCTGGATGCAGCCTGCCGCCGCATCCTTGAAGCGAAATACAAGTTAGGGCTGTTTGATGACCCTTACAAATACTGCGACCTCAGCCGTCCCGCACGCGACATCTTCACGCGCGAGCACCGCGACGCCGCACGCCGGATTGCCGCCGAAAGCTTTGTGCTGCTGAAAAACGAACCTTTTGAGGGACAAGGCAAGAAGTCTTCTCGTCCTGTCCTTCCCTTAGAGAAGCAAGGCACCGTCGCCGTCATCGGCCCTCTGGGCAATACCCGCAGCAACATGCCCGGTACCTGGAGTGTTGCCGCACGCCTGGATGACTATCCCTCTCTGTACGAAGGACTGAAGGAGATGACAGCCGGCCGGGTGAACATCACCTACGCCAAAGGCAGCAACCTCATCGGTGATGTAGCCTACGAGGAACGCGCCACCCTATTCGGCCGATCGCTGGGCCGGGACAACCGTACGGATAAGGAACTGCTGGACGAAGCTTTGAAGGTGGTCTCCGGTGCCGACGTGATTGTAGCCGCCCTGGGCGAGTCTTCCGAAATGAGCGGTGAAAGCTCGAGCCGTACCGACCTCGACATCCCCGACGTGCAACGCACCCTGCTGGAGGCCTTGCTGAAGACCGGAAAGCCCGTTGTACTAACCCTCTTCACCGGCCGGCCGCTGACGCTCACCTGGGAGCAGGAACATGTGCCCGCCATCTTGAACGTATGGTTCGGTGGCAGTGAAGCGGCATACGCCATCGGCGACGTACTGTTCGGCGACGTGAACCCAAGCGGTAAGCTGACCATGACTTTCCCGAAGAACGTGGGGCAGATACCTTTATTCTATAACCACAAGAATACCGGTCGCCCGCTGGCTGCCGGCAATTGGTTCGAGAAGTTCCGCAGCAACTATCTGGATGTGGACAATGAACCGCTGTATCCCTTCGGATACGGACTCTCATACACCACTTTCCAGTACAGCGACATCGCCCTCAGTACCCCGGTCATGGGACAAAATGGCTCCACCACTGCCGTAGTCACCGTGACCAATACCGGCAAGCGTGACGGCGCAGAAGTCGTGCAGCTCTATATCCGCGACCTCGTAGGCAGCATTACCCGCCCCGTACGCGAGCTGAAAGGCTTTGAAAAGGTGTTCCTGAAAGCGGGCGAAAGCAAGACCGTATCCTTCAAGATTACCCCTGAGCTGCTCCGCTTCTACGACTACGACCTCAACCACGTGGCCGAGCCGGGAGATTTCGATGTGATGATAGGTGGCAGCAGCCAGGCAGAAAAGACAGCCCGACTGACACTGAAATAAAATAAAATATTTAATATTGCACTCTAAAAACAAGAAAACATGAGATATACTACTTTACTCCTTTGTTTTTGCAGCATTCTGCTCCTTGGCAGCTGCAAGAGCCAGCCCTCCGCACAGAACGGACAGCCGCTGGAAGTGATGACGTTCAATGTCCGCCTGGATATTCCTTCGGACAGTGTAAACAACTGGAATTACCGCAAGGGTGACGCCTGCCGTATGATAGCCTACTACAGCCCCGACTTGCTGGGCATGCAGGAAGTGCTTCACAACCAAATGGAAGGCCTAAAACGCGGGCTGCCGCAATACACAGCACTCGGTGTGGGGCGCGACGACGGCAAGGAAGCAGGCGAATACTGCCCGATATTCTTCCGGACCGACCGGTTTACACTGGTGGAATACGGCAATTTCTCCCTCAGCGAGCAACCCGAAACTATCGGCATCAAGGGCTGGGACGCTTCCTACAACCGTGTCACCACCTGGGCGATACTGCAGGAAAAGAACAACGGACAAAAGTTTGTATATTTCAACACCCATCTGGACAACGACGGAAAGACAGCCCGCAAAGAGGGCGTGCAACTCATTCTCGACAAAATCAAGGAGATAGCACCGGACATGCCCGCCATCATCACCGGTGACTTTAACTGTACGCCCGGTGAAGAACCTCTGCAAACGCTGGAAAAGGGAGGAATGGAAAATGCCGCAAAGACAGCTGCCGTCACCTACGGTCCGTCCTGGTCTTTCCATGACTTCGGCCGCCTGCCGGTGGAGGAACGCGTACTGCTGGACTATGTCTTCGTGACCAAAGGCGCAAAGATAGACCGCTACCGCGTTATCCAAGACAAACCGGAGAACAGCTACCTTTCCGACCACTGTCCTATACTTGTTGAATTGACCGTGCAATGAATATAGATAAGTAAATGATAAAAAAACAAGTAAGCATTGGTACAATGAAAATACAATACTGTTTATTATTGTTCCTGCTGTTGCTCGGTTTCACGCAATGCAAAAGCCCCGCCGCCAAAGAAGACCGGCTGAGCGACGATGCCCTGATGGACACCGTACAGCGCCGTACCTTCAACTACTTCTGGGAAGGTGCCGAGCCCAACAGCGGACTGGCACGCGAACGCATCCACATGGACGGTGTCTATCCGGAGAACGACCAGAACGTAATCACGTCCGGTGGAAGCGGTTTCGGCATCATGGCTATACTTGCCGGTATAGACCGCGGCTATGTCACCCGCCAGGAAGGGCTGGAACGAATGGAGAAAATCGTCTCCTTCCTCGAAACCGCCGACCGTTTCCACGGTACCTACCCGCACTGGTGGTATGGCGATACGGGCAAAGTGAAACCTTTCGGGCAGAAAGACAATGGCGGCGACCTGGTAGAAACAGCCTTCATCATGCAGGCCCTGCTCTCCGTCCACCAGTACTACATCGACGGTTCGCCCGCCGAGCAAGCCCTCGCCGCCCGCATCGACAAGCTATGGCGGGAAGTAGACTGGAACTTCTACCGCCAAAACGGCCAGAACGTGCTCTATTGGCACTGGAGTCCGGAATACGGTTGGGAAATGAACTTTCCCGTACACGGTTACAATGAATGCCTCATCATGTATATCCTTGCCGCCGCCTCGCCTACCCACGGCGTGCCTGCAGCAGTCTATCACGAGGGCTGGGCGCAGAACGGGGCCATTGTAGACCCTCATAAAGTGGAGAATATCGAGTTGCATCTGCGCTATCAAGGCACAGAAGCCGGACCGCTCTTCTGGGCACAATACTCGTTCCTCGGCCTCGACCCCATCGGGCTGAAGGATGAATACTGCGCCAACTACTTCGACGAGATGCGTAACCTGACGCTTGTGAACCGTGCCTACTGTGTCCGCAACCCCAAGCACTACAAAGGTTTCGGGCCCGACTGCTGGGGACTGACAGCCAGCTACTCCGTCAACGGATATGCCGCCCACGCTCCCAACGAACGCGACGACCAGGGAGTCATCTCTCCAACTGCCGCCTTGTCATCCATCGTCTATACCCCGGAACAGTCGTTGCAAGTGATGCGCCACCTCTACGAGATGGGAGATAAGGTCTTCGGCCCCTATGGCTTCTACGATGCTTTCAGCGAAACGGACAACTGGTTTCCGCAGCGCTACCTCGCCATTGACCAGGGCCCGATAGCCGTCATGCTCGAGAATTATCGGTCGGGACTGCTGTGGAAGCTCTTCATGAGTCATCCGGATGTGCAGAAAGGGTTGAAGGAGTTGGGGTTCTCAACAGTCAGCAAGTAACTTACTATCATAAAAAATCCCCTTCTGAAACTTGTATTCTCTGATGAATAGCGAGGTACAAGTTTCAGAAGGGGATGTATTTACAACCTATTCACCGCCGCCACCGGAACCACTGCCACCGCTCTTCGCATCATCATTGCTGATAGTGCGCGCAGCCTTTTTCACGCTTGCCTTCAACTCACCGATACGGTAGCTGACGCTTATGCCGAAGCGTTGGCGGCTGTACTTATAATTGCTTTCCCGTATAAAACCGCTGCCTTCGGTGGTGGAGCTTTGGTCCATATACTTCTTGAAGAAGTTGCTGGCAAAGGCAGACAAGGTGAGGCGCTTGTCCAGGAAGGACTTGTTGACGCTCAAGCCATAATCAAAGAAGCTGCTACCCTTACCTTGCAGCATAATCCACGGCGTCTGTCCGAAGACATTCAGACTGATGCGCCAGTCATGGGGCAGCGTCTGCTGTGCACCGCCGTAGGCAAAGAGGCTCCAGCCATCGTTACGCATGCCTTCACTGCCCTCCAGATAAGAGTAATTGCCGCTCATGTTCATGTAGATACGTGTACGTGGAGTGGCATTCCAGTTGACGTAGCCGTTCACACTGGCATAACGGGTCTTGCCGATGTTGGCATAGGTAGAATAAAGCACATCCTTGCCCGTGGGATTCTTCAATCCCTCAATCTCCGTATCAGGCATGAGCCTTGTCACATTCTCAATACTGTTGTTGGTAAACGAGTAACGGGCCGAGATATTGATGTTGAACTTCTGTGTGAAGTTACTGTAACTCAAGTTGAAAGCATGGCTCTTCTCGCTGTCCAGCTCCGGATTACCCTGGCTGATGTAGGAGGGGTCCGTATCATTCAGATAAGGATTCAGAGACCAGATTCCCGGACGATAGATACGCATGTTGTATCCTAAACGCAGATTGGACATATCCGTCAGCTTGTAGCCGATGGAAGCGGAAGGCACTACGTCGTCAAAGTTCTTTGTGAAATCCTCACCGCGGCCCACCAGATACTTCACATCTTGGATGGTATGCTCGTAGCGTAATCCCAAACGGCCCGAAAGTCTCTTCACCTTCAGTCCATATCCCAGATAGGCGGCGATAATATCGTTCAAATGCTTGTAGTGTGAGCTCTGGTCCTTGTTGTATTCATACTTTCCGGTATCGTCCGCATCAAAACGGTCGTCTTCGGAGGAGTTGTTGCGCAGAATGTACTTGGCACCTGCCTCCAATGTATGCAGCTTGCCGATAGGCGTGGTATAGTCGGCCTGGAACGTATGCTCCGTGGTATTCTGATCACCGTCGTTATGCTGGTTCTTCAAACGGTTCAGATAGTCTGCCCAATCGGGGTTATAGCCATTGTCTATTTCATATTCCGTATAGGAATCCGACGTTTGCGGACGGGTGTTTATCTTGTAGGAGAACGTCAACATGCGGTCCTTGACCTTGAACAGACGCTGGTAGTCGATACCTCCGTCGATAGAATACCAGGAAGACTTGCTGCGGTTAAAGGCAGAATAACTGTAAATGGGAGCAGCATTTATGTTCTCTGGAAAGGTGGCGATGTAGTCCGTAGAGCCGTTACTCTTATTCCCACCGCCCCAAAGTCCGAAAGACATGGTAACCAAGCGTAATGTATCTATTTCGTAGCTGGCCTCCATGCTGCCCGACTGGAAAGAACCGTGTCCCTTGTTGCTGCCGTCATAGTCCAGATTGGAAGAATTCTCCGTAACAGCTTCCGGTGTCACGTGCTGGCTGCCGCTGCTGTAGTTGCGGGGCTGGTCGTTGTAATTGTAATTGTAGCGGGCGCTGACGGTCAGCTTTCCGCTCTTTATGGTACCGAATGCCCCGCCGCCTGCACCGCGGTTGCTGACATTGGCACTGAACGTAGCCGTATAGCCTTCGAGTCCGCTGCCCACGGTGACGATGTTCAGAATACCGCCCACACCCTCGGCGTCATACTTGGGGCCGGGATTGGTTATCACTTCAATATGCTTGATACTGTTTGCAGGCATACTTTTCAGCACTTCCGTCGGGTTGTTGCTCATCATGTTGTTGGGCTTTCCGTTGACGTATACCTTGAAGCTGCTGCTCCCGTTCACCTGAATATTGTCCTCGCCATCCACCGTTACCAACGGTACCTTGCGGAGCATTTCCAGCACGGAGTTCGATTGGGCGTCAGGGTCATCCTGCACATTGTACTCTATCTTGTCGATATCTGCCTTCACCAGAGGCTTCTGAGCTACAATCTCCACTTGTCCCAACTCATTGGAAGCATCTACGATATACAGCGTACCGAAGTCCACCAGCTTCTCCCCTGCCTTCACAGAAAAGTCCTTCACGATGGGAGTACGTCCCACGGAAGTGATGGTCATCACGAAGTTGCCCGTACCGGGTACTTTCTCCTGGAACTGGCCTTTCATGTCCGTTACCAGCATTTTCAGCGCCTTTGCAGGGGCCTCTTTCTTCACGATTTTAATGGTAGCATAAGGTTCACCTTCCTGGGTGAGTGAGTCGAGCAAAATTCCTTTAACCTGGAAAGAAGTGTTTGCCGTGTTTTGCGCTGCAAGCAGTCCCGAAATCATCAGCATCCATAGCAGCACAGTCCATTTTGTTCTCATTGCGTTTTTATATTTAGTGACTATTCATGTTTATTGTCTTGGTATTAGACGTTTCCCGTTCGAGTTTTGTCACAATGAATTCGGCAAAAATAGCCCCTTTTTCATGCATTTACGAGACTTTCGGAGTTAAAAAAGCAAAAAGAAAGCAATTTAGAGAAAATAGAAGAAAAGTAACAGACAGATATTTGCGGCAATAACAGAGCCGAATCCCCCCAATATCCACGGCCGCAAAGGGCTTTTTCCACCGGCAAAGAATAACGCGTAGCACATGTTTACCGCTATATTGCTGACAATAGCCTGCATGCTGCAAGCCGTAATCACCAGCACCGCCACACTGCCCGTTCCTTGAAGCAGGTTCAGGATGAAAGGAGTAATGTCACTGAACCCCGAAATGAAAGAGAGCAAGTTCAGTCCACCCGTGCCGGCATACACCAGCGTATAGTGGGTCAAGATAGTGAACACCACAAACAGCATGGCAAAAATCAGCGCTACCTTGAACTCCAACGGATTACTGCTGTCCTCGTCCTCCGTGGTCTGCGTGCCGTCGTCCACCCGTTTCCGCTTGGAATGCAGATACCATGCCACGGCAGCCGTTACCACCGACATTATCAGCAGGTAGGGATAAATGGCCAGTAGCGTCTCCCGGCTGAAAATACCTATCAATATCAAGAAACGGAGGAACATCATACTGACCGCCAACAACATGGCCGCCACATATTCGGGAGCATCCTGCACAGAAGCCTTACGGCTCTTTCGCGCCAGTACGGAAATGGTAGCCGTGCTGCTGTACAAGCCTCCCACGATGCCCGAAACCAGAATGCCCGACTCATGGAAAACGTAACGCTTCAACAGATAAGAAAGGTAGGAAATGCCCGATACAACCACCGTGGCCAGCCAAATACTGTATGGCGTCAGGTTGATGCCGGGAATAAGATTCTCATTGGGCAGCATCGGCAGGATAATGCCGCTGATGGCAAGGAACTTGGCAAGCGTAATCATCTCGTCGTTCTTCATGCGCTGGGCCAGTTCCGTGAAGGTGTGTTTCAGCTCGGTGAAGAGCAGGACGGTCACTATGACCATGACGTAGAACCACGACGGCTGCGTGGCCACAATGGGAGCAATGCAGTAGGTGATGAGTGCAATAATGATGGTGGTTACTCCGAACACATGGTACTGTGACTGCTTCACATAATAGTTCAGTCCGAGCAGCAGTCCCAGAATGGCTCCTCCTCCCATGAACAGACGATAGCCCGTAGGGTCGAGGATATAGAGCAGATAGCCCAGAATGCCTATAAAAGTGAAGGTGCGGTCGGTACCGAAAAGCGTAGTTTCCCCTTCGCGCTTCAAGCTGATTTTACGCTGTGAAAGCCCGATGAGTAAAGAGAATACGGTGACCAAAAGGAAGGTGACCAGTTCTCTTGGCAGGTAGTCGTAAAGTTTCTCCATGACGATTAAACAAGTACGGCATACAATTGGTTTGCTACCACGTGGTGAAAGGGTGTTTCATCAGTTGCGAGTTATAGTAGCGGACGTCTCCCGTCACCTCCCGTCCGATGAATGCAGGTTTCACGAAAGGCTCGTCTTCCGAGGAGAGTTCCACCTCAGCCACAGTCAGCCCTTCGTTCTCGCCATAGAATTCATCCACCTCAAAGACGTGCTGTCCGCTGCGCACCAGGTAACGGGTCTTGTCGATGACACCCGGTTCGCACAGTTTCAGCAATTCCCGCGCTTCGCACAGCGGAATTTCCTTTTCCCACTCGTAGCGGCTCGTTCCCGATTCATTGGATGCACCCTTGATGGTGAGAAATCCCCGTTCATCGCGGATGCGCACCCGTACTGTCCGTCCACGTGCACTGCTGATGTATCCTTGTACGATACGGCTGTGTGCATACGCTTGTGGCTTGTATTCTCCCGTCACGAGGAATTTCCGTTCTATCTCCTGCGGCATGTCGTTTCCAGTGATTTTATCAGCCCCAGTAAGAGTAAGCCACAAACATGGCGATGACCAATACAATGGCTATTACTCCCATCGTCATCATCACTTTCTTGGCTTGTTGCTCTTCCTTCTGGCTGTGCATTGCTTTCTTTTTACTTTTTCCCATGGTGTGTTTTATAGTTTAAAGTTCAACGATGAACAAAGTAAGAAGAAATTCGGGAAGAATGCAAATGAAAGGGAGAAAATTTATTCGCCGCTTCCTGCAAACTCCATCAGGTAAGCTTTGATAAAGCCGTCTATCTTTCCATCCATCACGCCATTCACATCACTGGTCTGGAAGTTGGTACGGTGGTCCTTCACGCGGCGGTCGTCGAAGACGTAGCTACGAATCTGGCTACCCCATTCGATTTTCTTCTTACCGGCTTCCACCTTTGCCTGCTCGGCCATGCGGTGTTGGAGTTCCTTGTCGTAAAGCATGGAACGGAGAAGGCGGAGAGCGTTCTCGCGGTTCTTGGGCTGGTCTCGTGTCTCGGTATTTTCAATCAGGATTTCTTCCTCTTCGCCCGTATATGGATCCTTATACTGATAGCGCAGACGGACACCGGACTCTACCTTATTGACGTTCTGTCCACCGGCGCCACCACTTCGGAAGGTATCCCATGACATGCGGGCAGGTTCGATGTTCACCTCGATGGTATCATCTACCAAGGGAGTGACAAACACGGATGCAAAAGAAGTCATACGCTTGCCCTGGGCATTGTAGGGCGAAACACGCACCAAGCGGTGTACACCGTTCTCACCTTTCAGGTAGCCGTAGGCATAATCGCCGGAAATCTCGATGGTACAAGTCTTGATACCTGCCTCGTCTCCTTCCTGCAGGTTGGCGATGGTGGCCTTATAGCCGTGAGTCTCGGCATAGCGCAGATACATACGCATCAGCATGCTTGCCCAGTCCTGGCTCTCCGTACCACCGGCACCAGAGTTAATTTTCAGCACACAGTCCATCTGATCGGCTTCCTCGCGAAGCATATTCTTGAGTTCGAGGGCCTCGACAGCAGTGATTGCCTTGGCATAGGCATCGTCCACTTCCTCTTCAGTCACCAGTTCGTCTTTGTAAAAGTCGAAAGCCAGTTGTACCTCATCGGCCAAGGTCTTTACCTCATTGTAGCCGGAAATCCATTGCTGCAAGCCTTTCACTTTCTTCATCTGAGCCTCGGCAGCCTTCTGGTCGTCCCAGAAACCGGGAGCCTGGGGGCGGAGCTGCTCTTCTTCCACTTGTATCTTCTTTCCTTCAATGTCCAGATAGCGGTTCAACGCCTCGGTACGTTCTTTGATATCTTTCAGTTGTTCTGCGGTAATCATATATGCATTTACAATTTAGGAAGTGCAAAGGTATAAAAAAACACATAATTCCGCAATTGTCAATCCAATAAGTAATACTAACAGCAAATGATTTCACCAGAACACCCTAAAGATTTATTCAAAAAACAAGGTGCCGAAAAAGGCCGGACAGTGAAACATGGGGTGTTCCAGCCGGATAGGACTCCAAGAAAGGAAATGGGGAGTCTGGAGCTTGTCACCACACTTGTAGAAATTCCCTCTCATTGTTTTCCCATCCAGAGAACCGACGGAATGCTGGAAGAAAGCAGAAACGGGAATAACCATGACCAGTTCCCAGCTGCACTCGCCCAAACGTTCCTCGAAAGGTTCGCCGGCCAACGAGCTCCAACGTTTCACCATGCCCAGCACCTCCTGACTCGCCGTAGGACGGCGCTCATTGACTGCACCTCCCTGAATCAGCAGCCTGCCGGCGCAGTTACATTCGAAATTGTAATAGCGGTCGTCACCTTCGGGAGATACGAAGAATTCCACACAAGCATCTTCCCATACCCGGCCATTGTCTCCGGAGGCCACTGCACGCACACTGGCTTCCTTCACTTTGTAGTGGAGCAGGATTTCGCGCCCCGTATGGGCTATGCGGAAACTCACTTCCGGCTTGTAGGGATAATCTTTCCAGTTGACCACATCAAGGGGCTGAAACTCTATCCCGTTCTCGTCCAGCAAGGACGGCACAGCCTCACCTTCCGGTGAAGCCGTACACATTACTTTCTTTACGGACAAGCTCTTTCCACTCTGGGCATTGCAACAAACCATGCCTACCATTGAAAACACCAAGAGCAGAAGGAGTTTGCTCCCGTAATCTCTCACTATCATAAAACGTCCTTTCATTTCTTATTAGTAGAAGCCTTGTCTGCTACTGCTACATCCCAACCGGAAACAACGTCGCCGTAAAGATAGAATGTCACGTCAAAAGTAGTCTTGCTATTCTCATCCACCACTTGGTAGCAGCGTGTCGCGTCATAGGAATCCACCTCCTTGTACTCGCCCAATGCCAGCGGAGCCGGCTCTTCCTTGCCGGCAGCCTTGGCTATGATTTGCTGCATGCGTTCCTGCATCAGCTTCATAATGCCTTCATGCTTGAAGGGGTCGGGATCCGCCACTTCGGGATGGGTAGCCTTTATCACCCCGCCATTGGCGGCACGCACGGCTCTGACACTGTCCGTATAAGCCTTGAACTGCCTCTTCACCTCCGGAGAACGCAGTCCATGAATGGTAAATACGGCAATTCCCTGGGCGCCGTTGTTGAGAGCGGCATCCATGCATTCGAACATCATCGGGCCGTCGGTGGCGGTCATGCCGCAGTACAGTGTAGTCATATCGTTCTTGTCGCGTACATTCTCAACCGTACAGTCGGAAATGAAGCTGGCATCGCCCGTATAGAAGGTATGGTAAACCATCGGGAACACGATGTCGAGATTCCATTTGCCCCAGTCCTGGCGCACCATGCGTGAAGCCATCTTCGGGGTGGGGAACGGGGAGGCAGCCATTGTCTTGCCGTAGGAGTGCACCACTTCGGCAATCATATTGGCCACTTCGGTTATCTGGTCGCAACGGAACTGGCGCCACTTCACATCGAGGGAAGGATCTTTCTGCTCGCGGGGGTCATAACCGTACTGCTCCTTGAACAACCTGAGCATTTCCGGATGGTAACCGTAATCCCACGCAGCATATTCACGGTCCTGCACAATGCCATAATGGGGCCACAAGGTGGTGGGAAGCACCACATCCACAAAACGATGATAGTCGATGGCAATGCCATTCAAGCCTTCCACTTCGCAGTAGGCCTTGATTTTTTCCTTGATGAACTCGCGGACTTCGGGCAATGCCGGGCAGAGAAACTTGTAATAGCCTACATAGGCGGTAGTGTCTGCCAGGCTCTTGCCGTTACGATTCACGCTGAACCATTCGGGATGCTCCTTCAATATCTTGTCACGGTCATGTTCCAGATTCATGGTCCATAACCAGGCATACACTTCGATTCCGTGTTTATGGGCAACCGGTATGGCAGCCCGGTAATCGTCGGGAGTCGGCGCATTCAGCATAATTCCATCCATGCCGATGTCGTTCATCACTTGGCAGATGGAGTCGAAGTTCATGCCGGGACGATAGTCCAGCCACGTCCAGAACATGGGATATTCCTTGGTTGTTTCCTTAGCTCCCTGCTGGCACGAGAACATGCCCAGCGCAAGGAACAGCAGCAAGAATGCAGGTAAAAAGCTCTTTTTCATTCTATCTAAATTTTAAGTTTAACATGCAGTTTTTCCATCACCCAGGTAACGCCGATTACCACAAAGGCAAAACAAAGGCAGTTGACCAGCCCCATGAATCCATGTGTGAACCAGTCCGGCAGGACAACACCGGTCACATCAGCAAAGCCATAGAAGACATAAGGCACCAGATAAGTGGTCAGCGTAGCCGTTCCGGCAGGGCGTATCAGGTTGAACCAACCTGTGACCTGATGGCTGACCAGATAGCTGAGCAGTGTGTAGAGCCCCACGGAAATGGCAGTCACATAGAACACCCAGGGAGGAGTGCCACCCATCTTGGCCACAATCCAGAAATGGTGTGTCCCAATTCCGACCAGCAGAAGCAGAACGGCAACTGTCAGCCCATTGCGGAGTTTCCAGCCGTCACCCTTGCCGGCATAGCGGGCGCTGAGAATGGAAAGGATGACACCTCCCATTGTAAATGCGGGCAAAGCCCCGTTGCCGATATGCAGGATGGACAACATGCCCTGATAGAAGTTGCGTTCGGGAAAGGCAAGGATAGCCTCACCGCCAAAGCCCTCGCGCAAAGGCGTACCCAGCAGGCATATCAGGATAAAGGCACCCCAGGCAGGCAGCAGATACTGCAACCGGTCACGGCTGAAGATATAGATTACGGCACATACCAGATAGGTCCAGCCGATGGAGCCCAATATTCCCCAATAAGCCCCGAATACACCTCCCTGCGGATTGCGGAAGGTAAAGGCAAGGTAGAGAAGAACCAATACGCCGATTATCTTGAAAGCACGGAAAAGGTTCTTCTGAGTACCGGAAGCCGGTTTCGGATATTGGTTCCACACGCCGATAAAGCCTATGGCCATCAAGAACCAATATACTCCTATCGGATAGGGAGCTTCCGGTGAAAGCCGGAACTCCGAGTTCGTGATGAATGCCCCCATCACCAGCAAAGCAAAGGTGCGGGAAAGGATATGTCCTAAGGTGGATTCTGCCGAAAAACCTTTGGCATATCTGCGTTCGATGGCGTATGGTATGGACATTCCCACTGCAAACAAGAAGCAGGGGAATACAATATCCGCCAGTCCCATAAAGTCTTCACCATAAACGGCATGTTCCAGCCAATGGGGTACGTCATGCACTTTCCAGAAGTCATTGACGAAAATCATGGTGAACATGGTCAACGCCCTCAGCATGTCAATGGCCGGATTGCGCCGTGAATAAACAGTCTTGTCACTCATATCATCTTGCTTTAGAATTCGGAAACCAACATCAGCCATCTGGCAGCCGAAGAGCCCCAGACTTCCTTATAAGTAGCCGTATTGAACTGCGGCCAGTAGGGAGCATCTTCATTGAAATAAGACTGCATACCTACGGGTATCTCTCCTACCGTTTCTCCAGGCAGTGCCGTATAGAGCTGCGGATAGTTGCTGCCCTCCCCATAAATCATGGACTGTCCGAAAGGATTCCTGCCTACAACCCAGAAGAGCTGCTGTTCGGCAATGTCTTTCAGTTCCTTGTCCTTCAACACTCTGGCGCAGATGGCTGCTGCTTTTCCGGTAGACAAATGTACGGCAATATTTCCTTTGAACGAGAACCAGACGGGGAATATACGCAAGTAATGCTCCTTATCCAGACGGATACCGTTCTCGAGCTGTTCTTTGAAATCCTTCGCAGCACCACTGCGAATGCCTACCTGGACGGCGTAGAAGTTGACGGAGTCCTTCACTTCATCCTTGTGATAGATGCCGCTGGGCACCATTCCATAAGGATATACATACTTCATGATGTTCTTCAGATAACCGCCATAGAGTTTCATGGCACGAATCCACTGCTCATACTCGGCATGACGGGGCTGCGTTTCGCAGAGGGCGGCAAGGGCTTCCATGTAGGCATAATCGCGAGACTGATGAGTATAGTGTACAATGGACTTCTTTGCCAAATCGCGATAGAAGAAGCCACAGGTCTTGTCTTTGTCTTTCAACGGTTCGGTGCGCTGGCACTGCAAGGTGTAGCGGATGGCTTTTACAGCCTCATCGGCATACTGCTGTTCACCGGTCAGCTTATAGAGCATGCTGGCCGCCCATGAGATGTTGGCGTGGTACTGGCTCTCGGATGCCATGGCGGCATGTCCCCCACCCTTTTTTATCAGCTCGGCAAAGCCAAGTTCGTTGAAGCGCTTCATGGCATAGCCGAAGTCTTCCTTTGCAATCTTTTTCAGATTACCCTTAAGCGCCTCGTCATTTTCAATCCTCATGGAGGCATACGCTTCAATTCCTGCAAGCAGGAAATTCTCCAAAGCTCCGTTATGGACAAGCAGTTCGCGGCGACCGGCATCATCGTCGGTGCCCACCTTACCGTCGGTCCATAGGTTGGTGCCCCATGTCTGTGCACGGTAGCCATCGCCCAGACGGGTCTTCATCACATAGTCCATTCCCCACAAAGCCTCTTCCATCAGGCGGTTGTACAAGTCTATATTGCCTTTTTCTTTGGCACGTTCGGCCATCAAGAGCAAGGAATAGGCTATCTCTCCCGTCTGTAAGGTCTGTTGGGACATATCGGCGGCATCGTGCCATCCTCCGTTTATATGAATGATATGTCCGTTGTAAGTGGCATGCAGGTCATTATGACAAGCCCCGTGCTTTCCGGGAACGGGATAACCGCAACGCTCGCAGAACAGGAAGTTCACCATACGCCAGGCAGAATCATCCCACACATCCTGATGGATATAGAAAGGCAAGGTGGTGACATCCCCTACCTGAATGACGTAACGGCCTTGTGTCTTGAAGTCCGAGAAGTCTATTGTCTCGAACTCTCCCAGGCCGGTCTTTTCCTTACGGACGGGACCGGTATAAACAATGGCCTGCGTAGCGGCATCCTTCAACTGGAACTGTCCGCCGTGCTTTTCCACATTGACAATGGCGCTTTTGGGGCTCTCTATACTATAACCGGTAGTAGAGAAGATGATGCGGTTCTGTGCAGGCATCCAGCCTTTCACGGTTTCCGGGTTCTCCACCTTCTGAAGTTCCACGGCATCTACATCGAAGCGAAGGAAGTCGCCCATAGTACGTTCTTTGCCGAACACTTCGATGGCAAATGAAATCTTGGTTACCTTGTCGCGCGCCAGTCCAGACATCTCGACGAAGCATTCGTTCCATTGGTTATTTTTCAGATTGATTTCGTGGTAGCCTTCCCGACCGTAAATGTCGGGTACTTTTATTTCTCCGTCATTCTCCACATAAAGGTTGAGGTAGATGCTGCGTGCTCCTTCGCACGTGGGATAGATATAGAACTTCAGGCGGTTGTAACCTTCCCAGTTCACACCTCCTATATCATAAGAGGCCATGCAAGTACCGCGTCCCAACCCCCAGCCGAGAATCTTTTCCGGATGGGCGGGCGCTTCCAGGCGCAGGCTGTACTTGCCGGACTTGCTCCGTTCGTCAGTCAAACCAATCTTACCGATGCCCTTGTGCGACCATTTGGAGAAATCCTCCATATCACACAGCATCACAGTTTCCAACACTTTCTTTTTCAAGCCGAATGTTTCGAAAGCCTTTGTCTCGTCGAGCGGTAACGGACTGTGCACGTAGCCCGTGCTGACGATGTCGGCTTTCAACTTTTCATCTACCTGGGCATGAAGCAAAACGCAGCAACCGATAACTAAATCAAAAAGCAAAAAGATAAGTTTTATTACATTCTTCATCATATTATAATTATTAAGTTATAAGGTGATTAAAGCATAAAGGAGAAGAAAATTAGTACAAATATATGAGGAACTATGCCTAATCTCAATTTTCAACAAGTCTTTGAATAGTTGTTTGAGTGGCATACTCTCTACTAATACAATAAGTTTCTCCATATACAGTAGTAACATATGCCCTAAGTTCAGAAGTTACAGGACTACCAAAAATAACTTTAGCAGCATCTCCTTCGGAAGCAAGCAAAAACATGCCTGTAGTCCCCCATTCATATTTCAGAATAGGGTGATTGCCGACAACACGTACCATATACACGTCAACTCCAAAGCGCTTTACCTCTGTTGGGTAATTAACAAAATCTCCTTCAAAAAATCGAGGATACAAATAACTTATCGCTGATTTATCTCCCTCACTAAACCCAGACCATTGATATTCGGCAGTTCCTCCATTCATCACAGAATAGGGATCTGAATCAAAAGTTCCAGTAATACCATTGGGCACAGATTCACCCAATGATTTCCAATTTGTATGCCTTAGTCCGAAGCAATGTCCCAACTCATGTACCATATTATATATCTTCTGAAGTCTTGGAATGGTTTTGTTATAATCATAATCCAAATTTATCCAAATAGAGGAACCTGGTTTTCCATTCATAGGCCAAGAGCCTGCCGCAATAGTATTGTTCGGTAAAGGAGCGCTAGCATCACTACGGATGAGTATATCCGGATTGGCAGCTGTAGTATAAGTCATTTTAAGGTTACTAAGAAGATTCCACAGATTGATGGCTTCCTGTATTTCATCTCGCCAATCATCCACACCTGATGCAGGTATCGAGCTATCAACACCAACGGTAATTGCTCTTTGTTTGGGGTGACCAATTAAACCGGTAGTATGATAAGCCTGCCTTGTTTGTGGTTGACTATAAGTGACAAGTTTACTTTTTTCAAGGTATATATCACCTTGAATAAGATAACCTGACTTCAACTCTACCACATCTAAAGTATCGAATCCAAGTGATTGGATTATACACATACCATCTTCTATTGAAACGCTTTGCTGTTCTTCTTGTTCTTCAAAGTCAACAGTTTCCAACTCATTATAACAAGCGCTCATAAACATTAAAAACATAGAATAGCATAATATAAACAAGCCATTCACGAGATATTTTGAATTCATAATAATCAATTATTATATTAAACAAAAAATACATAAAGGGAAATATGAAATATGTTTTTCATACTTCCCCTTAAAAAAACATGCTTCAAAAAGTCCTCATCACTTAATCTCTATGATAATAATGCGGATTAGAAGTTCGGTTTATCTACATCCCAGAAGATGCGAGTACCGCCATTGTCCGGTCCGCCCAACATTTCGACGGCTTTGGCATAACCGGTAGGATTATTGCCTTTTTCATTGATGGTGAAGGGTAAACGGCGTGGGCCAAGATCTGTATCAATCTCACCTTGACTGTAGTTCACCATTACCGGGAATAATTTGGGATAACCAGTGCGACGTATCTCAGCCCAGCCATTCATACCTTCAGGATAAATAGCAATCCAGCGTTGTGTGGCAATCTTAGCAAATTTTTCCTCGTTACTCAAAGACTCGTCCCATTTAGCAGTCACCTTGCTCTGGCCTTCAATGCTGGCAGCGGGAATAACGGGGTCTACATACGCTGCAGCAGTAGTCGTACTGCTTAAATAATCGCCCACAGCGGCTCCCCATTGTTCGAACGATGTCCGTATACCCTTTTCATACAAGCTCTGAGCGGTGCCCTTACCATTTACATCCCAACCACGCAAAGCAGCTTCGGCTTCCAACAAAATGGTTTCGGCAGCAGTTGCCAAAATAGCAGGAGAGGTTTCTGTCAAGTTGGGTCGACTTACAATCGCCTTATAGGCATCCGAAAACCCTTCTTCTTCCAGTCCTTTAATACCAAGACGAATACCAAAATATTCACTCTTGCTGTTCTGTGTAGCATACTTATCAAGACGCGCATCGCCCATACCAGACAAGATAGAAGGAATATTAGCGCCTAAAACACCATCTCCATAGTTGAATGCAATACCGTAAAGCGGATTGACATAACCGTTTCCTGCAATGCCGAAATTAGCATCATTGGTTTCAATCAATCCATTACTATCGTTCATGGCAGCTTCCGCCTCACTTTTTGCCCAAGCAGCATCATACTTCACAATACGCATGGCCAAACGCAAACGAATGGTGTTACACAACTGCGCCCATTTGTTCAAGTTACCTCCATAGGCATAATCAAACATCATAAACGAAGCCACATCCTTTTCTTTAGCAGTACGCAGCACGTCTGCAGCTTCTTTCAATTCTTCAAAGAATTTTTTATAAGCATCCTGTCCTGAATCATACTCACCACCAGTAGCCGATTCGCCATAGTGAGAATAGATAATACATCCGTATTGGTCGGCAAGACGCGACATAGCTATTACGCGGCAGATGGTATTGATAGCCTCGAAATGGGCATACGTCTCCATATCGTCTTTGCACTTGTTGGTGATTTTCAAGCTTTCCACCATTACGTTTCTATAAGCATAATCCCAACAGTTGTCATTCCATCCTGCATTCATGGCATAGGTCACATTACTTACATTGCCGGCAAATGCAGTAGCCGTACTGATATAGCCTGACCACAAATCGGCATTCAAATTTTGAATAAGCTGATATTCCCATACATTGACACCTGCATTTTTATTATAATAGATAGACTGCATCATGGGAATGAAGTGCATACCAATGTAGTTGTTATCTTGTTTTAGTTCTTCATCGCTCACTCCCTTCGGATTAGTGTTCATATCCTCGAACGCTCCCGTACATGCCGAGAATAAGGTAGCTGCCAGCAGCGCTACAGCTGTAAGTCTAAATATATTTTTCATAATCATATCTACTGTTTAAAAATTAACTTTCAAGTTGAACCCAATCGAACGGTTGGTAGGCATACCAAACACATCAACTCCTTGTAGACGGTTGCTGGTAGAAAGCATGCCATCAGGATCATATGGAGCATTGTTCTTGAAGAAGAACAGGTTGCGGCCTACAAGTGAAACCTGTGCGTTCTTAATGACACCAGTCTTTGCCAACCAAGCCTGAGGCAGACTATAGCCAATGGAAAGTTCGCGCAAACGTATGTTGGTAGCACTGTACATATAATGCTCGGTCACACCCGCACGGCCACCAACCTGATTATAGAAGCCTTCCACATCTGTAATTTGACGGCCTTCCAGCATCACGTAACCACGGTCACGAGCATCACCCGTTGCCTTGCTTACTCCCTGCTGATCGAGGTCGGCTTCCGTCAAAGACATCACTTCACCTCCAAAACGTCCATCAATCAAGAAGTAAAGAGAGAAGTCCTTCCACGTGATTGTATTGCTCCACCCCAAGTTAAAATCAGGAGTAGAATTACCCAGTTTCACCGGATTTGTCTTGTCCACCAATGGAAGTCTATCACTATCTTTTTGTCCTTCTTTTGCAGGTTCATACTGAATATTGCCTTTTTCGTCACGTACAAAAGTAGTACCGTAAATGTCACCAAACGAACCACCTACTTCTAAACGACTCCATACATTGTTACTTTCGCCACCGCTAAATGTAAAATAACCAAAGTCATCACCAGCCAGTGCCTTTGCTTCGTTCTTATTGGTTGCAAAGTTAACACCGGTTTTCCAGCGGAAATCCTTAGTCATGACAGGAGTTCCATTCAACATAACTTCGACACCGGTATTCTGAATATCACCGGCATTGATGTAATATCGGGCGTATTGTGAACCTGACGGAGCATCCAACGTAAAGAGTTGATTCTTTGTATTAGTCTTATAATAAGTGAAGTCGAACTCCAAGCGGCTATTGAAAAAGCGCCACTCAGTACCAAACTCAATGGAAGTAGTCATTTCCGGTTTCAGTTCTGCAAACGGAGCTGTACTGTTGAAATTGATGCTACCACTCTTTGTAATGGAGTTGAGAGGATTTGAAGTATAAGTATTCAAACCGTTACCCACCTTCGACCATGCACCGCGAATCTTACCTAAATCAATCCAAGAAGGTAATTTCAATGTTTCGTTCAGCAACCATGTCACACCTACTGACGGATAGAAAAAGCCTTTGTTTTTGTATTTGGTAAATGCCAATGTTGAAGTCCAGTCGTTACGTGCTGTCACGTCCACATAAATCTGATCTTTGAAGCCTACCTGACCGGTGAAGAACACACTCTGGCTTTGAGTATGGGTTTTCCAATCGGTCAATGAGCCCTTGTTCAAGGAGCAGTTCTGCATAGTGAATACGTTGGGCACAGAGAGTATACCCGGATAGGAATCGAAACCTGTACCGTTTCCTGTATAATCGTTGATGCTGGCACCTACCGAAGCATTGACACTGAAGTTAGTGAATTGCTGTTGATAAGTAAACAAAACATCCCCATAAGAAGAAAGGCTACTTGATTCACCGTAGATGTAACGACCGTTAGTTCCTGTTCCAGCCGGATTCATACCACACAACACCGGGCTGGTACCTGCATACATACGTGTATTGTTCTTGTCTACAACATAGTCGGCACTACCACGAGCCTGTATACTGAACAGGTCATTGAACTTATACTTCACACTCAGATTCAACAATGTACGATAACGGGTATCCTCATTCGGAACCTTATTAATCAACCAATAGGGATTCTGCTCCATATCAGTACCTTGAGATTTATACCAGTTCTGGTCCATTATGTTACGACCGGCATTAAGAATCTGATAATTATCTTTGTAGTAGTTAAAGTCCTTTCCACCTTCAACACCACCACGCGGGAAGTGATAAAGACCTACCAAAGGATTCATGTAATAACCTCCCGAAGTAGTACGGTTGTTCCCCCTTTGATACATCGCATTGATATTGGCATCAACAGTCAGTTTGTTATTGAGGAAGTTGGCAGTTTCGCGAAAATTGAAATTATGCTTCACCAAGCTATTACCTTCCACCACGCCCTTGCCGTAAGTATTAGCATAGGAAAAGTAAGTTTGCATAGCTTGCGAACCCATGCTCAACGAGAGCGAGTTGATAGTAGTGACACCTGTTTTGAAGAAATCGTCTGTATAGTCGGGACTACCTTTGATATCACTGCCCCAACTGGTTGACACACCCGTATAGTGATTCTGGAATTCGGGAATACCGTATGCAGCTATATCGAAAGTGGTGCTGGTATTGAAACTGATACTGGCGCGTCCTTCCTTGCCCTTCTTAGTGGTAATAATCACCACACCATTGGCAGCCGAACTACCGTAAAGTGCAGCTGCGGCAGGGCCTTTCAATATGTTCATGCTCTCAATATCATCGGGATTCAGATTGGAAATACCGTCGCCACGGTCGTAGTTACCACTGTCGTTGTCTCCGCCGATAGTAGTTGAGGTATTTTCGTTGGTAGATGAACCGAACGGTACACCGTCTATCACATACAACGGCTGGTTACTTCCGCTTACAGAACGGTTACCACGAATAATCACTTTAGAAGAACCTCCCAAACCGGAAGAACTCTTATTAATCTGCACACCTGCCGTCTTACCGGCCAATGCGTTCATCATATTGGGGTCTTTCACGCGTGCCAATTCATCACCGTTTACTACCTGAGTAGAGTAAGTCAGTGATTTTTCTTTCTTTGCGATACCCAATGCCGTTACCACCACTTCATCCAGCAGCTTGGCATCATTCTTTAATGTGACTCTTATCGTCCCCGGAGTGATGGGAACTTCTTGTGTTATCATACCTACGAAAGACACTTGCAGGATTTTCGCACCTGCGGGCGCATCTGTAATAGTGAATTTGCCGTCTAAATCCGTTACGGCTCCGGTAGTGCTTCCTTTTACCAATACGGAAGCTCCGATAATCGGTTCATTGTCCTCAGCTGAAATAACGATACCGGTAATGGGGGAATTTTGGGCTGCTACCCAACCGATGGCTGCCAGCAGGCAAACCAAGGTCAGCATAATTCTTTTTTTCATAAGCTGTTTTTCGGAAAATAAATATTAGATTAAATGTGTGTTAAGTTAATAAACAGATTCTGATGGGGTCTGTCTTTCCGATTGACAAGCAGGGTTGAATGTCAATCTCATTTGTTTCTTTTTGTATGCTACATAGGCTATTAGAATGTTACGGTTAATACTCGAGCTTATTAAAATGTCTCTTATTCTGCAGATTTCTTTTTAAGCTTCGTATATAAAACCGGGTAGAGAACCGCAACCCTATCGAGAAACAGAAGTTTCTTTGCTAATAAAAGTTAATCGGGTTCGGAAGAAGAAGGAAAAACTAATACGATTTTCTTAATGTTGCCCTCACCGCCCTCACTCACTTCCCGAACCGCCCTGTTCATCGGCATTACATGGGTGAGTGAGGGCAAATAAAAAGGGTGAGGGCAAATTTTGCCCTCACCGGTGTTCGGTCTGTCCCGTTCCCTTGCTTTCTCTTGTCTCGTCCCCTTCTTTCTCTTGTTGTGTCCGCTTCTTTGTCTTATAGAGGCTTTGAGTTTCTGAGCGGCTCACTATAGTGGTCTGACTCGTTCACTATAGTGAATGGAGTTGTTCACCATAGTGAGCTGATTTGTTCACCCGAGTGAGCCGACAATGAACAAAGGCTGTTTCGGGGACAGACACCAAGCGTTTGAGGGATAAAGCAACGGGGAAAGACGGACTGAACAAGGGGAGCGTTCCGGACTACGTGCTTGAATCCCGTGACAGATGACAGACGGTTCTTCCCCTTTATCTTTGAAGAAGCTGTTTTGAAATGATAAATCCCCATTTATCTACCAGGCTGTTTTTTAAGCCTAACTAACGTGCACATACTCGAGAGTCCTATCTGCCAAGGGCAAGTCCATACATAAAACAAACCGTCCGGCCCGGAATGAAAATAATTCACTCCAAGTCGGACGGTTCAAAAACAAACAAATGGAAATCTATTCCTCGTACATCTTGTCAATCAGCCCCTTGTAGTTCTTTGCCACTACAGAGCGTTTCAGCTTCAGCGTGTTCGTCAGCTCGCCACGCTCCATGCTGAACGGTTCGGTCAGGAGCGTGAAGCGCTTCACTTGCTCATAATGGGCAAATTGCTGCTGCAAGGTATCGATACGGGCACGGAACAACGCCTGTATCTTGGGATGTTGCAGTAACTCATCCATATTGCTGTATGCAATGCCTTTCTCCTTGGCATAATCCTTCACAAAGCCATAAACGGGAACTATCAAAGCGGAAACAAACTTACGCTCATCGGCAATGACAGCAATCTGGTCAATGTAACGGTCAATAGCCAGCTTCGTTTCCAATGCCTGCGGCGAAATGTATTTTCCGTTGGAGGTCTTGAACAAGTCTTTGATACGCTCCGTCAGATACAGATGGCTATCCTTCAAATAACCGGCATCACCCGTGTGGAACCAACCGTCACGGTCGATGGCAGCAGCCGTTGCCTCCGGTTTCTTGTAGTAGCCGGTAGTGATAGTCTTACCACGAAGAAGTATCTCGTTGTTCTCGCCAATCTTCACCTCCACATCAGGCATCACCGTACCTACGGAACCAATCTCATAGCCTTCGTTGAGGAAGCAGGAAACGGTAGCCGTAGATTCCGTCAGACCATAGCCCACCACCATGTTTATACCTACAGAATGCACAAACTCGCAGATTTCATCGGGCACAGCAGCACCTGCCGTAGGAAAGAAATTACCGTTCTCAATACCTATCGTCTTCTTCAGCAGAGCATAAATGGTCTTTTCGTAGAACTTGTATTTCAGATGAAGCATCATCGGAGGAGTCTTTCCTTGGCGCAAATAATCAATGTTATGCGTCCTGCCCACCTTGATGGCATCCAACATCATCGCCTTACGCAGACCGGTTTCCTGGGAAATCTTCTCCTGCACACCGGCATAGACTTTCTCCCAAAAACGGGGTACACTGCACATCAGTGTAGGGCGTATCTCTTTAATAGTAGTTTGGATATCTTGTGGACGGAGATTGATGCAGACCTGCACTCCCCGATGTATACAAAGGTAGGTCCATGCCTTTTCGAATACATGGGTCAGCGGAAGGAAGTTCATGGAAACATCCTGGTCTGTCATGAAAGGCAATCGGATATCATGAATGCGGAAAGCCTCTCTATAATTGAAATGATGGAGCATGACACCTTTCGGCTCACCGGTAGTACCGGAAGTATAAAGGATATTGGCGAGGTCATCATCTGAGGCAGCTGCTGTACGTTCTTCTACAATGGCATTGTGCTGCAACTCTTCATCCATTGCCATAAATTCATCAAAATAGATGGAAGTCATGTCGCGCGGATCTTTCACCACAGCACGGTCGAAGATGATGAGCTGCTGCAGAGACTGGCAAAATCCGAACACGCTGAAAGCGGCATCGTACTGGAACTGCTCGCCTACAAACAGATAACGTATCTGTGCATCGTTGATGATATACTGTGCCTGGGCCGGTGAGCTGGTAGCATACAAAGGTATAGTCACCGCCCGGTTGGCGAATGCACCGAAATCAGTAAAGAGACATTCGGGTTTATTCTGCGAGAAGATACCGATATTCTCTTGTGGCTCTATTCCCAAAGCCACCATTGCATTGGCAGTCCGGCGTACAGTCTGTGAGAACTCTTTCCAAGAGATGGGTATCCATTGTGCAGTTTCATAGTCCCTGTATTTCAGGGCTATTTTGTCTCCATACTTCTCTGCCTGGCGATGCACCAGGACAGATAAATGATGATAAGTCATAACTTTTGATATTGGTAAATACGGTACAAAGGTAGTGGTTTCATTTGAAACTAATTTGATATTAGCGGGTAATTATTCAAACTTTACCTTTAAAGTATCCGACCATCCGTTAGCAAATTATCCACAAAAGATACTTTCTTTACCATTAAAACAATAGAAATATATTAAATATCTATATATTTGTGGTGATATACAAACTAAATCAAATTCAATGAACATGAAAAAAGTATTGCTTTTAATGGCTATGCTGACCATAGGTTTAGCAAGCATCAATGCTCAAGACAACCTCAGATGGGGAGCAACAGTCGGCATGAACTCCAGTAACTTCTCCATTACCGGTTTCGACAGTAAAATAGGCTTTCATGCTGGGGTAAAGGCTGAAGTAGGATTGCCTCAAATTTCAGAAGGAGTCTACCTCGATATGGGTGCATTACTTACGCTGAAAGGAGCCAAAATAGACGGAGGCTCTGCTGCTTCTATCAAGTTCAATCCCTACTACCTGGAAATTCCTGTACACATTGGCTATAAATATGCAGTGAATGAGAACTTTGCCATATTCGGCAATGCCGGTCCTTATTTAGCCATCGGTCTTTTTGGCAAAGCCAAGGCAGAAGGAGATATTCTTGACGAATATGAGTTTGATGATAACTCCACCAATGTATTCGGGGATGATGCCATGAAGCGTTTTGATTTCGGTCTCGGATTAAAAGCCGGAGTCGAATTCAGTCAGAAATATCAGATTTCCATCGGTTATGACTGGGGACTGGTAGAGAACATTAAAGATTCAGGCAACAAAAACCGCAACTTGATGATATCACTCAGTTGCTTCTTCTAAACAATATTGAAAAAACAGAAAGGACGTCGGTTTGGCGTCCTTTTCATTTTTTATCCGTAAGTTTGCGGCCAGATTATTTATTTACCGAATATGATTTACGATATACCGACTTTAACTTCCGAAGCAATCGGATTGCTCAAATCACTGATAGCCATTCCTTCCTTGAGCCGCGACGAGGAGAAGGCGGCAGATTATCTGCAGAACTATATCGAAATGCAAGGCATGGCAACAGGACGTAAAGGCAACAATGTATGGTGCCTCAGCCCGATGTTCGACTTAAAGAAACCGACCTTGCTGCTGAATTCCCATATCGACACCGTAAAACCCGTCAACGGGTGGCGGAAAGATCCTTTCAAACCAACGCTGGAAAGTAATGGAAAGCTCTACGGGCTGGGCAGCAACGATGCCGGAGCCAGTGTAGTCAGCCTGCTGCAAGTATTCCTGACATTGTGCCGCACCACTCAGGCCTACAATCTGATATATCTTGCCTCGTGTGAGGAGGAAGTATCAGGCAAGGGGGGAATAGAATGCGTATTGCCGGAACTCCCTCCCATACAGTTTGCCATTGTAGGCGAGCCGACAGAGATGCAACCTGCCATTGCAGAAAAAGGATTGATGGTGCTGGACGTAACTGCTACCGGAAAATCGGGACATGCAGCCCGAAACGAGGGAGATAATGCTATATATAAGGTATTGGATGATATTGCCTGGTTTCGTGATTACCGTTTCCCAAAAGAATCTTCCCTGCTGGGTCCCGTGAAGATGAGCGTAACCATGGTAAACGCCGGTACACAGCATAACGTCATTCCCGACCGTTGTACTTTTGTCGTAGACATTCGCAGCAACGAGTGTTATAGCAATCAGGAGCTATTCGATGAAATACAGAAACACATCACGTGTGAAGCCAAAGCCCGCTCCTTCCGGCTAAGCTCTTCACACGTAGCTCCGGAGCATCCGGTAGTGCAAAAGGCTATTGCCATGAAACGTACTCCTTTCGGCTCACCGACCTTGTCCGACCAGGCACTGATGCCATTCCCTTCTCTGAAGATGGGACCGGGGAAAAGTGCCCGTTCACACACTGCCGATGAATTTATCTTTGTCAAGGAGATAGAGGAGGCGATAGGGATGTATCTGGAGCTGCTGGAAGGAGTAAAAATTTAAATTATCATTATCTGTTCAGCCACGGCTCCGGATTCAGTTTTTCCTTCTCTTTCCTCAATTGGAAGTGTAGCACCGTACGACCATTGTCGGCCCCATCCGAGAAGATTTGTCCGAGAGTCTGTTTGGTGGTAACATCATCGCCCTGCTTCACCGAGGCCGATGACAAGTTGCAATAGACTGATATATAATTCCCGTGACGGACAAGGATATTGAACAGTCCGTTCAGTTTAAAGACAGCCGCCACTTTACCATTGAAGATGGCACGGGCTTGGGCACCCGGTTTCCCTTGTATATCAATGCCCTTATTGTCCAGCTTGACATTGCGCAAACCTTCCACAGAATACTGGCCGTAATGGCTGGTAATGATATACGCGCCGGTGATGGGCATCGGCAACTTACCGCGATTATTAGCAAAGTTCCCGGATAATTCACGGTCTGCCTTACTCATGGAGTAAGTTTCCAAAGGCTGTGCCTTCGGCTTTGTGGGCGTAGAGGCAGTTGCCGTTTTTTCGGTTTTCTCACCAGCCTTTTTACGTGCGGCTGCCTCACGGCGCGCTTCTTCTGCCGCACGCTTACGCGCTTTCTCTATTTCTTCCGCTATCAGACGGTCAATGCGTGCATTGAGCTGATTGGCTTCACGGCGTTTCTTATTCAGTTCGTTCTGCAATCCCCGCTGTTTCTTTTTCAGATTGGCTACCAACAACTTTTGTTCCTTCTCCTGCGCTTCCAGCTTGACTTTCTCCTCTTCACGTTCTTTCAGCAATCCTTCCTTGGCAACCTTCACTTGCTGAAGCTCAGTCTTCTTACGGTTCACCTGCTCCTGCTTTTTCAACACTTCCTCGCCTTGCAGGCGCTGATAAGTAGCATATTCACGTACATAGCGCATGCGCCGATAGGTCTGTGCCAGGCTCTTGGCAGAGAAAATGAACATCAGCTTCTCTTCAATGGAGCGGTTCTTATACAAATATTGAACGGACGATTCGTATTTCTTCTTCTTGTCCCTTAGGTCACGTTGCAGGCGGATCAACTGACGTCCCAATGAAGACAACTCGCGCTCTATGGATTCCACATCATTATTGATAGTCAGAATATAGCGTTTGCGCTCTTCTATCTGTCCGGTCAGTGCAGCAAGACCGTTCAACTGGCTTCCCACATCCTTCTTGGTGGTTATCAACAGCGTTTCCGACTCTGCTATCTGTTTCTGCAAGGCACCACGCTTGCTTTCCAGTTCCTTAATCAGCTTGTTGGACTGGGCAAGGAGCGGAGAAACCGGCAAAAGGAGGAGAAAGAAGAGAAGGAGAAGCTTCATAAGTTATGAGTTATAAGTTATGAGGGATTATCTGACAATTATCAACTAATCAAAGGTCCATCAGCATTTCCAGCAGTTCTTCCAGCTCCACCTCTTTATATTTCTGTGAGAGCTGGGTAGGAGTCAGTGCAAAAGGCTTATCCGAGAAGTTGGAAAGTTCAATCTTTCCCTTTTCCAGAGAGGGTATCCCGAGTTCCTTGCCGGTAAGCACCTTCTTGCCATTGGGTTTGGAAGCAGCATAAAGCAGTTTCTCCAAATGGGCAAAATCCGCCTTCTTGGGCAGCACATCCTTCAGTTCCTTACGTGTTGCACGGACATAACGTTTTCCCATACGGTCTACCAACAGAATCTCATCCGGGGTGACTTCCATACGTGCCACCTCCGTACGAAGTATCGGCATCAGAAAGGAAATCTGCATGCATTCTTCCTTCTTCAACTTCATCGTACCGTTCACAGTAAGGGTGGCATCTTTATGGGGTACCGTCAGCTGCACTTTGGAGGAAAGGCAGGCAGATTCTCCGGACAGAGGACTTGAGTGACGCGAAGTCTTGCAACCGGCAAGCCCCACAGCCAGCAACAACAGCAAGGACAACAGGCGGCACGTCCTTGCCATATCATTCAGCAGGTTTAGTTTCATCTGATATATATTTCTTTTTTTGTATTTTCTGTTTCAACGTATCAGAGCGATTGCCCTTATCCCAGGCTTGTTTCCAGTATTTCAAGGCACCTTCCGCATCGCCAGTCATGTAATAGATATCTCCGCAATGTTCCAAGACCACGTCACTGCTATCTTTATCATTCTTTATCGCCTCATCTATGTAGAGACGCGCCTCGGCATAATTACCTTTAACAAACAATATCCATGCATATGTATCGAGATAGGTGGAATTGTTCGGCTCGGCTTTCACTGTCTTGTAGCTCATCTCTTCCGCCTTGTCCAAGTCGCGGCGCTCCACGGAAAGATAATATGCGTAGTTATTCAAGGCACCGATGTTTGAAGGATTGTACACCAAAGCGGAATCATAAGCCGCATAAGCTTCCGCATGCAGATTCTTGGTGTGATAAGCATCACCGATAATGGCATAAAAATCTGATACGACCTCCTTCTTGCTGTCGTCCTTGACGTGCGACAAAGCCTTTTGACAGATGGCAAGGGCATCATCCGTCCGTTCCGCCTGGTTGTAGGCAATGGCCAGATAGAAATAGAACTCCAACATATCGGGATTGGACTCCACACCGGCTTCGCACAAATTCATTATTTCCTTGTAATCCTCCTGGCGCACAGCTTCCCCCAGCAATGTCATACGAGCCGCTGTGTTGGTAGGGTCTATCGCCAGAACCTGGCGCAGAACCGGCCCTGCCTCCTTGTTCATTCCTTTGGAAAGAAGATATTGGGCATACAGCAAAGGTAATTGTGCCTCATCGGGCTCCTGCTCCATGATGCGGTTGAAGAGCGTAATGACACGTGTACTGTCCTTGCCTGCCTGCTCATTCTGCACGATGAACTGCCGCATCACATTCAGTTTGGTGTCCGAAGCCACTTTCTTGTTCAGCAACAGCGTGTCCAATTGCTGTTCATACAGCTCCTTCTGTCCGGTCTCTTCGTAGTAAGAAGCCAATGAGTACATGGCCATTGCATTGTCCGGCTCTTCGGCCAGCACCTTCTTGTAAATCTCATAAGCTTCCTGCTTTTTCCCGTTCTGCATATAGACATCCCCCAGCACAACTTGATAGCGCATATCGTTGGGATACTCTTCTACCAGACTTTCTATTTCATGAAAGGCGCTCTTGTCGTCCTTCTTTTGCAGATAGATGCGGAACTTCTCCATACTGAGCTGTTCATTCTTGCCCATCCGTTCCTCGAGCTTGTTCAGTATACCGATAACTTTGTCATACTCTTCCTGGCGGTTGTAAATCTCCAGCAAGTTGTATAGCGGGTCCAGCTTATCCGAGAAACGTACCGCCATATTTTCCAACAAGGCAGCGGCTTTCTCCGTTTCATTTTGCTGCATATACAGATTGGCAAGTCCCTGGGCATACCAGTAATTATCGGGAGCATTCTCCACCGCCTTTTCCAAGGCGGCTTGTCCCAACGGCACCTGCTTGAGGTACATATAATACTGGGCCATCTCATACAAAGCCGATGATGCGTTCGGGTTTATCGTCAGGCAATGTTGCAGGACATCGAAAGCCGCATCATAGTCTTTCTGGACTTTCAGACGGGCGGCTTCAAGAAAGAAGTAGTCGTAACGGCGCTGCTGTTCGGGGGTAAGCTCCTTTACGGGCGAAACGTCGGCTTTCTTCGACTTCTTCCGTTTCTTCAATTCCTTCCGTGCCTTTTCAGACCGACCGTACCCGCTCATTTTCTCCTTAGAAGCTTGAACATTGGCAGCCTGCACTCCGTACGTAGTAAAGCAGAAGGTACCTATCAACAACGCAAGTATTATTTTTACTCTGATTCTCATCTATTTAATTATAAATTCTTAACCCGTAAAACGGAACAATATCCATTCATTTTTTACCCGTATGCCCGAAACCTCCGGCACCGCGCTCCGTCTCATCCAGCACTTCCACTTCCTGCCAAAGAGCTTGTTCGTGACGCGCTATCACCATTTGTGCAATCCTCTCCCCATCTTCGATGACGAAGGTTTCTGCAGAAAGGTTGACGAGAATGATACAAACTTCACCACGGTAATCGGCATCAATCGTTCCAGGGGAGTTCAGCACGGTAATCCCCTTCTTAATGGCCAATCCGCTACGCGGACGCACTTGCGCCTCAAATCCTTCAGGAAGAGCGATATAAAGGCCAGTAGGCACCAGACACCGCTGCATCGGAGCCAGCGAAATAGGTTCATTAAGGTTTGCACGGATATCCATTCCTGCAGACAGCTCAGTGGCATAAGCCGGAAGCGGATGCTTTGATTTATTGATGATTTGTACGTTCAACATGATGTTATTTACGATTTGACGATTTACTATTTACGATTGGGGCTACTTCTATTCTTACAATTCGAGTAATTCAAGTTTCGCAATTCATCTTCCTTTTACTATAAACTTGGGCGAAAATACGGCTTTTTATACAAAATAGTGATACATTTGCAGTTAAATAATAGTAACTTCAATCGTAAATAGTAAATCGTCAAATCTCAAATAACATCATGATGAATTGGAATACGCTCATATCTGCCAAACGCTTCGGACTGGAAGAGTTTCACCAGGAACGCCATGAAAACCGCTCGGAATTCCAACGTGACTATGACCGCCTTGTCTTCTCTGCCCCCTTCCGCCGTCTGCAGAACAAAACCCAGGTATTCCCTCTTCCCGGTAGTGTATTTGTCCACAACCGATTGACACACAGCTTGGAAGTATCATGCGTAGGCCGCTCATTAGGCAACGATGTATCGAAAGTTCTCATTGCCCGCCACCCGGAACTGCAAGGCAGCTACCTCACCGAAATAGGCTCCATAGTTTCGGCCGCCTGCCTGGCACACGACTTGGGAAATCCTCCTTTCGGACATTCGGGAGAACGAGCTATTTCCACCTTTTTTTCCGAGGGAAAAGGAATGTCCCTGAAGGGCCAACTGACACCTGCCCAATGGGAGGACCTTACTCACTTTGAAGGGAATGCAAATGCGTTCCGTCTGCTTACCCACCAGTTTGAGGGAAGGCGGCAGGGAGGATTTGTACTCACCTACTCCACCCTGGCAAGCATCGTGAAATATCCCTTTTCATCGAGTCTCGCAGGCAAGAAGTCAAAATTTGGTTTCTTCATTACAGAGGAAGAAAGTTTTCGCCGCATAGCAGAAGAACTGGGTATGGAGAAGCAGAACAATGCCCCGTTGAAATATGTCCGCCACCCGCTGGTCTACCTGGTGGAAGCCGCCGATGACATCTGCTACCAGATGATGGATATCGAGGATGCCCATAAACTGAAAATTCTGACTACACAAGAAACCAAAGAGTTACTTCTCTCTTATTTCTCGAAAGAGCGCCAAGCACACCGGCTCAAAACCATGGAGATAGTAAGCGACACCAACGAGCAAATAGCCTATCTGCGTTCCAGCGTTATCGGACTGCTTATCGGCGAGTGCGTGCAAGCCTTTGTAGACAATGAAGAAAAGATTCTGAAAGGAGAATTTGAAGGAAGCCTCATCAACCATATATCCGAAGTACCTGCCAATGCCTACAAGCACTGTGCAGACATCTCCCTGAAGAAGATTTACCGCTCACGCGACGTGCTGGACATTGAACTTGCCGGTTTCCGTATCATCAGTACCCTGCTCGAACTGATGATTGACGCCGTATGTTCTCCGGAAAAGGCATATTCGCAACTGCTCATCAATCGCGTATCGGGCCAGTACAACATAAAAGCGCCTGCACTCTATGAAAGAATACAGGCGGTATTGGATTACATCTCCGGAATGACGGATGTATTTGCACTTGATTTATACAGGAAAATAAACGGGAATAGCTTGCCAGCGGTATAACAGACGACAAGCATTCTTCCGGATAGTCCTATGACACAACCTTATTTGCTCCCGACGTAAGCTTGCACGACTCCGGTTCGCTCGCTATGAACGACTCGATGTGGCGGATGCGCTTTTCTGCCAGAATCTCGTCCACGGCAATCAGGATACCCGTTTCCTCCACATCTCCGAAACCGTAATTGATGGCTGTACCGAACATACGCATGGTAGGGCTAAGACTCATATAGGCATTCACCAACGGGGGAATATTGTACCCCGCCTTACGGATTTCACAATTCAAAATCTTATAGTCTTCCTTAAAAGAGTCTTTACAGAATAGAGCATCCAATTCATTCTCGTCCGACTCCAGAAGCAACGGTTTCATCGGAGTAATCAGGTTGTCCTTATCCGCAAAATGTTTCCGAAGGAAATAAAGAATCTTATCACGGCTCTGACGATGATAGCTGGGATACATAGTCACCTTTCCGAAGAAATACTTCACATTGGGCATGACTACGGTCAGTGCGCCCAAACCATCCCACAGATTATCCAACGCAAACAGACCTTTACTGTCTGCACGCGTAGACTGATACTCCAACGTAACGAACGAACGTCCTAACTCGATGGTCGTAGGAAGATAGTCCTTCAAAAACTTATCCGAAAAGTTAAACATATGGGCAGTTGCCAGAATAGGGGCACCATGTTCATCAAAACGCACATCCGTACCTAAGATATAACGGTATCCACCCAAAATTTCTTCTGCTTCCGGATTCCAGACAATCAACTGCTTGTACGGGTTGTCCATGATGTCATATTCATCAATATCCATAGACTTGCCCGTTCCTCCTCCCGCAGCACGGAACGCAATCTCGCGCAAACGGCCGATCTCCTTCATGGTATTCGGAGAGTCTTGGGCAGTAATGATATATATCTGGTTATGACTTCTATTGGTCATGCGCAGGCGCTTCTCCTCAGTCAACTCCGCTTTCAACAGCTCCTTGCTTATCGGTGCAATAACATCTTCCATATTTCTCTGTTAGTAGTTCTTCTTTTATATAAATACGGTCTCTCTACAATTTATATACAATATCCTTCACATATTGCGCCCATCCGGCCGGGCTTTTCGATTTGTCGAAAGTTTGCCAGGGGATAGGCTTCCCTATGGTGATGGTAAATGTTTTATGGCGATTCTTCAGCATTTCATCTGCCAGGTAAAGCATGGCGATATTGAACTTGATGCCCAACATCTTACAAAGATTGGCAAGATTATAAAAGAAGTTGGAGTTCCGCCCCTCGAAGTGGATGGGAACTACATCACGGTGGGCTTCGACACTCTTCACGATAAAGGTCTTTTTCCAATCCAAGTCACGGATGACCCCATTCTGCCTACGTGAACAAAGACCTGCGGGAAACATGATGAGCTGATTGTCCGAAGCAAATCCCGCCTCCACCATTCTCGGGAAGTCTTTGGCCTGCTTTCCCGTCTTGTTGATGGGGATACAGAGCGGTGCCAGTCCGTGCAGGTTCATCAGCAGGTCGTTGACCATATATTTCACCTTGCCGCCATAAAAGGAGCCCAGGACATAACCCAACGCCACTCCGTCCTGCCCACCCAGGGGATGGTTGGATACAAAAGTATAAAGCCCTTCTTTAGGCAGATTCTCCTCCCCCTTTACCACAATATTGGCATCAAGGAACTCCAGACAAGCTTTCAGAAAATCCACACCGACTTTATCTTTCGACTCCCGCAAAAAGACATTCAATTCCTCTTGATGAACGATATGCTTCAAATAAGAAACCACGAACTTGGGGATATACTTAGACTGCTTCGGAGCCTTTTCCCGAAGTATCTTGTCTATGTCAATCAAAAATAAAGAGTCGTCAGCCATTCTTCTTTTGATGAAATGAATGCGCAAAATTAACTCATCTTTTTAATTAATCGCAAAAAAATGACAGAAAACTGCACCCGAAATCTATCAAATAGCACCTAAAAACTGTCAATTGATAGTTTTTCCCCTAAAGTGTGTTTGAAATCCGTCTGCCTGAAAGAGAAAACTTCCGTAAACTTGCAATATCAAGATTAACGAAAAAAAACATAGCACATATGAACAATATAACATTTAAAAAAGACCTGCTCGGAGTTCAAGACGATTTATTGCGTTTTGCATACAAACTTACTTCCGACCGTGAAGAAGCCAACGACCTCTTGCAGGAAACATCCCTGAAAGCTCTGGATAACGAAGAGAAGTATACGCCCGATACTAATTTCAAAGGATGGATATACACCATCATGCGCAATATCTTCATCAACAATTACCGCAAAGTGGTGCGTGACCAGACTTTCGTGGATACCACGGACAATCTCTATCACCTGAACCTGCCGCGCGACGCCGCTTTTGAAAGCACAGAAAGCGCATATGACCTGAAAGAGATGCACCGCATTGTCAACGCCCTTCCACGGGAGTACAAGATTCCCTTCTCCATGCATGTCTCCGGCTTCAAATACCGCGAAATTGCAGAGAAGCTAGGGTTGCCCTTAGGCACGGTAAAGAGCCGCATTTACTTCACCCGCCAAAAACTACAACAAGACTTGAAGGATTTTGTTTAAGCACTCAGCATATAAAACCAGTGATTTCCATAAATTAAGAAGAGTACAGATTTTAGTTGTATCAAAAGAGAGAAAGGCAGGCCGGGACAATCCCGCGTCTGCCTTTCATGGTCTCGCCCCTTGTATTTCGTACACAAACTCATTCAAGCCGTTACGCTTTGCGACAATATTATTTACAAAAATCAGGATAGCAATCTCTGGCTACATCCCACTTTTCCACCTATCCGAGGCACTGAAAGCTAACCAAAGCCACCCGAAAACTGCCAATTGTTAGATTTTACCCCAAAGAGAGTTTGATTTCCGTCTATCAAAAAGAGAAATCATCCGTAGCTTTGCATCATCAATAAAACGAACAATAATTTAAAAAACATCCATTATGAATAATAGAACATTTACCCAAGACCTACTCGGAGTTCAAAACGACTTATTACGCTTTGCATATAAATTAACCTCCGACCGCGAAGAGGCCAACGACCTGCTTCAAGAGACATCCCTGAAAGCTCTGGACAATGAAGAGAAGTACACACCTGATACCAACTTTAAAGGATGGATATATACCATCATGCGTAATATTTTCATCAACAATTACCGTAAAGTGGTACGTGACCAGACATTTGTAGATACCACAGACAATCTCTATCATCTGAACACGCCGCACGACCTCACACTCGACAGCACAGAAGGCGCCTACGACCTGAAGGAAATGCACCGCATTGTCAATGCCTTGCCACGTGAGTACAAGATACCTTTCTCCATGCATGTCTCCGGTTTCAAGTACCGTGAAATCGCAGAAAAGCTGAACCTCCCACTTGGAACAGTAAAGAGCCGCATCTTCTTTACCCGCCAGAAACTGCAACAGGAACTGAAAGATTTCAGATAAGAGAATACGGCAACCTAAGAATTGTTTATTAATTGGCCGGATAAAAAAGTAAATATGCTTATCTTTGGGCAATCATGGGACACAAACCAAGATACCTAAAGAAAAACCGAGTAATTAATAAACAACATGAAGAAACAGACAATCATTACAGCCTGCACATTTGCAGCAATGACAATGGCTACTCCTGCCGTTTTTGCCGTACAGCCGGCCATGAGTAACCACGTATGCGCCTCCGACGCTATCAAGAAAGACAACCGACCGGTAGAATCAAAACGACTGTTCCGTTCCAAAGCCGTAGAAGAACAAATTCAACGGATACAGCAGCTGCTGAAAAATCAGAAGCTGTCATGGATGTTCACTAACTGCTTTCCCAACACGCTGGACACCACCGTCCATTTCCGCAAGGACAAGAAAGACGGGAAGCCCGACACATTTGTCTACACCGGAGATATCCATGCCATGTGGCTCCGCGACTCAGGTGCGCAGGTGTGGCCCTACGTACAGCTGGCCAATGAAGACAAGGAACTGAAGACGATGCTTGCAGGAGTCATCAACCGCCAATTCAAGCTGATTAATGTAGACCCGTTTGCCAACGCCTTCAACGACGGCCCCATCCCCGACGGACACTGGAAAACCGACCTTACCGACATGAACGACGAGGTGCACGAGCGTAAATGGGAAATCGATTCACTGTGTTATCCGCTACGCCTTGCCTACCATTACTGGAAAACGACCGGTGATACAAGCATCTTCGATGCCGAGTGGATAAAAGCAATCCAAAACATCCTGACCACCTTCCGCGACCAACAGCGCCGTGACGGACGCGGTTCCTACCATTTCCAGCGGGTAACTGAACGCGCACTGGACACGATGACCAACGACGGCTGGGGCAATCCGGTGAAACCGGTCGGACTGATTGCATCTTCTTTCCGCCCTTCCGATGACGCCACCACCTTCCAATTCCTGATACCCTCCAACTTCTTCGCCGTATCTTCGCTGCGTAAGGCAGCCGAGATTCTGACTGAAGTCAATAACCGCCCGGAGCTTGCAAAAGAATGTACCGACCTGGCCGGAGAAGTAGAAACCGCCCTACGAAAATACGCTACCTACAACCATCCCAAATACGGCACCATCTATGCCTTCGAGGTAGACGGTTTCGGCAACCACCTTCTGATGGACGACGCCAATGTACCGAGCCTTATCGCACTGCCCTATCTGGGCGATGTGGACATCAACGATCCTATTTACCAGAACACCCGTCGTTTCGTATGGAGCGAGGATAACCCATACTTCTTCAAAGGTACGGCAGGCGAAGGCATTGGAGGTCCGCACATCGGCTACGACATGATTTGGCCGATGAGCATCATGATGAAAGCCTTCACAAGCCAGAACGATGAAGAGATTAAAACTTGCGTGAAGATGTTGATGGATACAGAAGCCGGAACCGGCTTTATGCACGAGTCTTTCCACAAAGACAATCCCGCCAAGTTCACCCGCGCCTGGTTTGCATGGCAAAACACATTGTTTGGCGAACTCATTCTAAAACTGGTGAACGAGGGCAAGCTAGACTTGCTGAACAGCATACAGTAAAAAAACATTTATCCCCCCTGGATTCTGTGGATGAATGTAATAATCAACCACTCCAGGGGGAATATTATCACTCCTCCCTCCCATCATCTTCCGGTAAGTAGTAACGTTCACAAAATAGACGGGAAGTTAACAAAAAAAGTTTCAGAAGTTAATACTAAAACAAGAAAGAGTTAAGAAAGAGCTTTATCCCAAACTTTGGTTTTTCCCAACCAAGCCTGGGGATAGAGAAACCAAGTCTTGGTTTAGATATCCGCAAAGCTGGGAAAGAAGTTTCCCACCCAAGACACCATTCCACCAACAAGCGACTTTCAAACCAAAGACCGTCATCCTCAACCGAATCTTTTCAAAAGAGACTACACGAATCCCCCACCAGCAAAGCGTTTCAAAAGCAGCTTCATTATCAAATGAATAAGCTATCAACAAGGTGTTGAAAACTTCTTCCTAAGATTTTAGTTAAAAGATTGTGGGGAATTGTGGGGAAATGTGTATTTTTACCGTCGCTTATTATAATAAGGTGAGAAATGATACAATTTTTAGGTAATATCGAGGCTAAGGCGGATGCAAAAGGAAGAGTTTTCATCCCGGCCACCTTCCGGAAACAGCTGCAAGCCGCTTCTGAAGAAAGACTCGTGTTGCGTAAGGACGTGTATCAGGATTGCCTGGTGCTCTACCCGGAAAGTGTATGGTTTGCCACTCAAAACCAACTTCGCTGCCGGCTGAATAAATGGAACGCCAAACAACAAATGATTTTCCGCCAGTTCGTAAGTGACGCGGAAGTCATGACCCCTGACGGGAACGGACGCATCCTGCTCCCAAAACGTTACCTGCAAATGGCGGGTATACAAAGTGATGTCCGCTTCATTGGTGTGGACAACACAATAGAAATCTGGGCTAAGGAACGTGCCGACCAACCATTCATGAACCCCGACGAGTTCAGCGAGGCTCTTGAAGAACTGCTGGGAGACGAAAATATTTGTTGTGACGAAAATAAGCTATAAACAACAGATGATGAAAGAAGAAACAACATATCACATCCCCGTATTGCTGATGCCGAGCGTAGATGCAATGAACATCCGTCCGGACGGCACGTATGTAGACGTAACGTTTGGTGGAGGAGGACATTCGCGCGAGATACTGTCCCGCCTGGAAGACGGCGGCCGACTGCTGAGCTTCGACCAGGACGAGGATGCGGAACGTAACATTGTGAACAACCCGCATTTTACATTCGTACGCAGCAACTTCCGCTACCTGCACAACTTCCTACGCTATCACGGCATCGAAAAAGTGGATGCCATACTTGCCGACCTCGGCGTATCTTCCCATCACTTTGATGACAGCGAACGGGGATTCTCCTTCCGCTTCGACGGGGCACTGGATATGCGTATGAACAAGCGTGCCGGCCTGACCGCTGCCGACATCGTGAATACCTACGAAGAAGAAAAGCTGGCCGATATTTTTTATCTGTACGGCGAACTGAAGAACAGCCGGAAACTGGCATCTGTCATCGTTAAGGCACGGGCTACGCAGAAAATTGCCACCATCGGCGAATTTCTGGAAATCGTCAAGCCACTCTTCGGCCGCGAACGCGAGAAGAAAGAACTGGCAAAAGTATTCCAAGCATTGCGCATTGAGGTAAACCAGGAAATGGAAGCACTGAAAGAAATGCTGTATGCGGCAACAGAAGCGCTAAAGCCGGGAGGCCGCCTGGTGGTGATAACCTATCACTCCCTGGAAGACCGTATGGTGAAGAATATCATGAAAACCGGCAACGTGGAAGGCAAGGCCGAAAAAGATTTTTTCGGGAACGTATTGACCCCGTTCCGGCTAGTCAACAACAAAGTGATTGTACCGGACGAGGAAGAGATAGAGCGCAATCCGCGTTCGCGCAGCGCCAAGCTGAGAATTGCAGAAAGAGTAATGAATGATTAGTGACTAGCAATGGAAAAGAAGCAAGAAGAAAAGAATACGGAAAAGGTGAAAAAACGCACCTCACTGAAGAACATCATCGGAGGCGACATTCTGGCCACAGACTTCTTCCGCCGCCAAGCCGGATTGTTGTTCCTTATCATGGTGCTTATCATTATTTACATCAACAACCGTTACGAATGCCAACTGCAACTGATAGAGATAGACAATCTTAAAAAAGAGCTGATAGACATCAAGTACGATGCCCTGACACGCAGTTCGGAATTGATGGAGCGGAGCCGCCAATCGCGCATCGAGGAATACATCGCCACCAAAGAAAGCGATTTGCAGACTTCCACTAATCCACCGTACTTACTAAAATAATGGAGAATTGAGGATTAAAGTAATTTCAATAGTACATCGTAAATCGTTAAATCGTAAATAACATTGGCTGTAAATAAAAAAAACATAATGACCCGTTACTTCTTCGTCGTCCTACTCATGGGGTTGGTGGGGATAGCTATTGTTGTGAAAGGCGCCATGATTATGTTTGCCGAGCGACAGTACTGGCACGATGTAGCCGACCGCTTCGTAAAAGAGAATGTAACGGTGAAGCCCAACCGGGGAAATATCCTGTCCTCGGATGGCAAACTGATGGCAAGTTCGCTGCCGGAATATAAAATATATATGGACTTCATGTCCGGCGAAAGGGACGAGAAGCGCCGCAAAAAGGACCAGCAGCGCAAGGATTCTATCTGGAAAGCCAATTTCGATTCTATCTGTATCGGGCTTCATCAGATTTTTCCAGACATCAGTGCCGCCACCTTCAAAAGCCATCTGCGCAAGGGGCGGGAGATGAAGAGCCGGAACTACAACATTCTTCCCAACCGCAACCGGCGCATCTCTTACATTCAGTATAAGGAAGCCAAACGGTTACCCGTATTCAAGATGAACAAATACCGAGGCGGTTTCCACGAACAGATATACAACCAGCGTAAAAAGCCGTTCGGTTCTTTGGCAGCCCAAACCCTGGGCCGTCTCTATGCCGATACAGCCATGGGAGCCCGTAACGGCATTGAACTGGCCTTCGACACCCTGCTGAAAGGACGAAACGGTATTACCCACCGTCAGAAGGTGATGAATAAATACCTGAATATCGTAGACCTTCCCCCGGTAGACGGTTGTGACATCATATCCACCCTCGACGTAGGCATGCAGGACATCTGCGAAAAAGCCTTGGTGGACAAGTTGAAGGAAATCAATGCCAACGTCGGGGTAGCCGTACTGATGGAAGTGGCTACCGGAGAAGTAAAGGCCATTGTCAACATGATGAAAGCCGGAGACGGCAATTACTACGAAATGAACAGTAATGCCATCAGCGATATGTTGGAACCGGGCTCCACCTTCAAGACAGCCTCCATTATGGTGGCACTGGAAGATGGCAAGATAACCCCGGATACCGAGGTAGACACGGGCAACGGTATTATGAATATGTACGGCAGTAAGATGAGGGACCACAACTGGCACCGGGGAGGTTACGGAAAGATAGATGTGACACGTATTCTGGAAGTTTCTTCCAATGTGGGTGTCTCCTACCTCATCGACAAGCACTACAAGGATAATCCGCAGAAGTTCGTGGACGGTTTGAAGCGCATGAGCATCGACCAGCCGCTTCATCTGCAAATACCCGGTGAAGGGAAACCCAACATCAAAGGGCCTAAAGAGCGTTATTTTGCCAAAACGACTTTGCCGTGGATGAGTATCGGTTACGAAACCCAGGTACCTCCCATAAACATACTGACCTTCTACAATGCCATAGCCAACAACGGAGTCATGGTACGCCCCAAATTTGTGAAAGCAGCGGTAAAGGACGGTGAGGTAGTGAAAGAATATCCTACGGAAGTAATCAATCCCAAGATATGTTCCGACCATACCTTGACACAAATCCGCGAAATCCTTCGGAAAGTGGTATCGCAAGGATTGGCAAAACCTGCCGGCAGCAAACAGTTCTCCGTATCGGGCAAGACGGGTACGGCACAGATTTCTCAAGGAGCCGCCGGATATAAGTCGGGACGGGTGAACTACCTTGTAAGTTTCTGCGGATATTTCCCCTCGGAAGCACCCAAATACAGTTGCATCGTTTCCATCCAGAAGCCTGGGTTACCAGCTTCAGGCGGTCTGATGGCAGGTAGTGTCTTCGGGAAAATAGCAGAAAGAGTGTATGCCAAAGACCTGCGTTTTGACATACGCAGTGCCATAGACAGTACCACCAATGTGATTCCTCCCGTGAAAGCCGGAGAGATGAACGAAGCACTCCTTGTACTGAATGATTTGAAAGTGCCCGTTCAGAAACAGTTCGCCGGACAAAAGAAAAAGGAACAGTGGGGGCATACACAAGCAGCTCCGTCGGCAGTCATCCTGCAAGACCAGGAACCGGCCTCGGGCACCGTGCCCAGCGTGGTCGGTATGGGAGCGAAAGATGCTGTCTACCTTTTAGAGAGCAAAGGACTGAAAGTAAGGCTAAACGGCGTAGGACGGGTGAGGAACCAGTCCATAGCAAGCGGTAGCCGGATAGTGAAAGGACAAACCATAGCCCTGACACTACGTTAACATGAGAATAAACAAGATTTGGATATACACTATATATAATAAGGTATGAGATTAAGTGATTTGTTGCAAACAATACAGCCGGTCCGGATTGCCGGAAGTACAAGCATGGAGATAACGGGGGTGAATATAGATTCCCGCCTGATAGGAACCGGACATCTGTTCATGGCCATGCGTGGTACGCAGACCGACGGGCATGCCTATATTCCGGCTGCCATCAATAAAGGGGCTGTTGCAGTATTGTGTGAAGAATTGCCGGAAGAGCTTAAGGCCGGCATCACCTACATTCAGGTGAAAGACAGTGAAGATGCCGTAGGGAAAGTGCCTACCACTTTCTATGGCGACCCTACATCCAAGATGGAACTCATCGGCGTGACCGGAACCAACGGAAAAACAACCGTTGCCACCTTATTATATAATACTTTCCGCTATTTCGGCTACAAGGTCGGACTGGTTTCCACTGTATGCAATTACATCGACGACCAGCCCGTACCGACCGAACACACCACCCCGGACCCGATAACCCTGAACCGCCTGCTCGGAGAAATGGCCGATTCCGGCTGCAAGTACGCCTTCATGGAAGTCAGTTCCCATTCCATTGCCCAGAAGCGCATCAGCGGTCTGAAGTTTGCCGGCGGTATTTTCACTAATCTGACCCGCGACCATCTGGATTATCATAAAACGGTGGAGAACTACCTCAAAGCCAAGAAAAAGTTCTTCGACGAACTGCCAAAAGGAGCTTTCAGCCTGACCAACCTGGATGACAAGAACGGACTTGTGATGACGCAGAATACCCGTTCGAAGGTATACACCTACTCTTTGCGTAGTCTTAGCGACTTCAAAGGCAAAGTCTTGGAGTCTCATTTCGAGGGAATGTTGCTCGACTTCAACAATCACGAACTGGCAGTACGTTTCATCGGAAAATTCAATGCCTACAACCTGCTGGCGGTATTCGGTACTGCCGTATTACTTGGCAAGAAAGAAGAGGATGTACTGGTTGCCCTCAGCACGCTGCATCCGGTAACCGGCCGCTTCGATGCCATCCGTTCACCGAAAGGCTACACCGCCATTGTGGACTATGCGCATACTCCAGACGCCCTGGTCAATGTATTGAACGCCATTCACGGAGTGCTGGAAGGAAAAGGGAAAGTGATTACCGTTGTGGGCGCCGGCGGCAACCGCGACAAAGGCAAGCGTCCCATCATGGCCAAAGAATCCGCCCGCTTGAGCGACCGGGTCATCATCACCTCCGATAACCCGCGCTTTGAAGAGCCGCAGGACATCATCAACGACATGCTGGCGGGACTGGATAAAGACGACATGCAGAAAACCATCAGCATCACCGACCGCCGCGAAGCCATCAAGACAGCCTGCATGCTGGCACAGCCGGGAGACGTGATTCTCGTTGCAGGCAAGGGGCATGAGAATTATCAGGAGATTAAAGGCGTGAAACACCATTTTGACGACAAAGAGATATTAAATGAGATAATGTGCTAATATGCCAATGTGCTAATTGCCATGCGTCATGTAGGATATTCATTCCTTTACCAGCAGATATACCAGACATCAATTAGCATATTGGCACATTAGCACATTAAACAATTAAATAATTAACATCATGTTATACTATTTATTTCAATGGTTAGACAAATATGACTTCCCCGGTGCGGGCATGTTTGGCTATACATCCTTCCGTTCGTTGATGGCAATCATTCTGGCATTGCTCATTTCGAGTATCTGGGGAGATAAGTTCATCAATCTACTGAAACGCAAGCAGATTACTGAAACGCAACGTGATGCCAGCATCGACCCGTTCGGCGTAAACAAGGTGGGAGTACCCAGCATGGGCGGTGTCATCATTATTTTTGCCATACTCATTCCTTGCCTACTACTGGGCAAATTGAGCAATATTTATATGATATTGATGCTGATTACCACAATCTGGCTGGGGTCGCTGGGCTTTGCCGACGACTACATCAAGATATTCAAGAAGGACAAGGAAGGCCTGCACGGTAAGTTCAAAATCATCGGTCAGGTAGGCTTGGGACTTATCGTCGGACTGACTCTCTACCTCAGTCCGCAGGTGGTTATCCGCGAGAACATAGAAATAGAAAAACCGGACGGACAGATAGAAGTGGTGCATGCCGCCAAGGAAATCAAGGCAACACAGACCACCATCCCATTCTTCAAGAGCAACAACTTCGACTATGCCGACCTAGTGGGCTTCATGGGTGAACATGCCCAGACAGCAGGTTGGATACTGTTTGTGATTATCACGATTTTCGTAGTTACCGCCGTCAGCAACGGAGCCAACCTGAATGACGGAATGGACGGAATGGCGGCAGGGAACTCTGCCATTATCGGACTGACCTTGGGAATACTCGCCTACGTATCGAGCCACATTGAATATGCCGGCTACCTGAATATCATGTACATTCCCGGCTCGGAAGAACTGGTAATCTTTATCTGTGCCTTCATCGGTGCACTTATCGGCTTCTTGTGGTACAATGCCTATCCGGCCCAGGTATTCATGGGCGATACGGGCAGTCTGACCATTGGAGGAATCATCGCAGTATACGCCATCATTATTCACAAGGAACTGCTGATACCCATCCTTTGCGGTATCTTCCTGGTGGAGAACCTTTCGGTCATCCTGCAACGCCTCTACTACAAGGCAGGCAAGCGGAAAGGCGTGAAACAACGTCTCTTCAAAAGAACACCGATACACGACCACTTCCGCACTTCCATGAGCCTGATAGAGCCGGGATGCAGCGTAGTATTCACCAAACCGGACAAGCTGTTCCACGAATCCAAAATCACCATCCGCTTCTGGATTGTGACGATTGTATTGGCAGCGATAACGATTATAACATTAAAGATTAGATAATAATTATTCAATATGCTAATGTGCCAATGTGCTAATTGCCATGCGGCACGACAGCGCAGCTCATTAGCACATTGGCACATTAATCATATTAGTACATTATGAGAATTGTAGTATTAGGAGCTGGCGAAAGCGGCGCAGGCGCTGCCGTACTGGCCAAAGTGAAAGGATTCGACACGTTCGTCTCCGACATGTCCGCCATCAAAGACAAATACAAGGAACTGCTGGATAAATACGGCATTGCCTGGGAAGAGGGACACCACACAGAAGAGCTGATTCTGAATGCTGACGAAGTAGTGAAAAGCCCCGGTATTCCCAACGACGCTCCGCTCATTATGAAATTAAAGGAAAAAGGTACGCCCATCATCTCTGAGATAGAGTTTGCGGGACGGTACACTGACGCAAAGATGGTCTGTATCACCGGCTCGAACGGAAAGACTACAACCACCTCGCTCATTTATCACATCTTCAAGAGTGCAGGCCTGAACGTCGGCCTCGCCGGCAACATCGGCAACAGCCTGGCCTTGCAGGTAGCCACGGAGCAGCATGATTACTACGTCATTGAGCTGAGTTCCTTCCAGCTGGACAATATGTATAACTTCCGTGCCAACATTGCCGTACTGATGAACATCACACCAGACCACTTGGACCGTTACGACCACTGTATGCAGAAATATGTGGACGCCAAATTCCGCATCACCCAAAACCAGACACCGGAAGACGCTTTTATCTTCTGGAACGACGACCCCATCATCAAGCGCGAGCTGGACAAGCATGGCCTGCGCGCCCATCTCTACCCGTTCGCTGCCGTGAAGGAAGACGGGGCCATCGCATACGTGGAAGACGGTGAAGTGGAAATCAACGAACCGATAGCCTTCAATATGGAGCAAGAGGAGCTGGCGCTGCACGGCACACACAACCTATACAATTCGTTAGCCGCCGGCATCTCGGCCAATTTGGCCGGCATCCGGAAAGAATATATCCGCAAAGCCTTGTCCGACTTCAAGGGAGTGGAACACCGGTTGGAGAAAGTAGCCACCGTACGCGGCGTGAGCTTCATCAACGATTCCAAGGCTACGAACGTAAATTCCTGCTGGTATGCCCTACAAAGCATGACCGGCAAAACCGTACTTATCCTCGGCGGTAAAGACAAAGGAAACGATTACACGGAAATCGAAGACCTCGTACGCGAAAAGTGCTCTGCCCTGGTCTATTTGGGATTGCACAACGAAAAGCTGCACGCCTTCTTCGACCGTCTGGGACTGCCCGTAGCCGACGTGCAGACCGGCATGCAGGATGCCGTAGAAGCAGCCTTCAAGCTGGCAAAGAAAGGTGAAACCGTGTTGCTCAGTCCTTGCTGTGCCTCCTTCGACCTCTTCAAGAGCTATGAGGACCGCGGCGATCAGTTCAAAGCATGTGTCAGAGCACTATAAGATACAGATGCCGTAACAGTCCTATTACGAATTCCGTAACAAGAACGGCAACTTTTAATTCTTTAATTATTAATTTTTAATTTGCGAAGCATTGGATTTATTAAAGAGCATATTCAAAGGCGATAAAGTGATTTGGATTATTTTCCTTTTCCTTTGCCTCATCTCCATCACAGAGGTATTCAGTGCTGCCAGTACGCTGACCTACAAGAGTGGCGACCATTGGGGACCGATTACGCAACACAGCATCCTCCTGATGGTAGGCGCCGTCATTGTAGTACTGGTACACAACATCCCCTATAAATGGTTTCAGGTGTTCCCGGTATTCCTGCTTCCGATATCCATCGGACTGCTGGCTTTTGTGATGCTGATGGGATTCATTACCGGCGACCGCGTAAACGGCGCAGCCCGCTGGATGACCTTCATGGGTATTCAGTTCCAGCCGTCGGAAATAGCGAAGATGGCCGTCGTCATCGTTACCGCCTTTATCCTCTCGAAAGGGCAGGATGAAGACGGTGCAAGTCCGAAAGCCTTTAAGCGCATCATGATTATTACCTGCATTGTCTGTGGCCTTATCCTGCCGGAAAACTACTCGACGGGAATGCTGCTCTTCGGAACGGTCTACCTGATGATGTTCATCGGGCGGGTATCTGCCAGGAAACTGCTGATACTGGGAGGAGGGATTGTGGCATTCGTAACAGTCTTTGTCGCCTTCCTGCTGGCCACGCCAGACAAGACATTGGAAAATATACCGATGGGGCACCGCTTCACCACTGTAAAATCCCGTATTGCAGACTTTACCAACAAGGAGGAAGTTCCTGCCGCCAAATTCGACATCGACGGCGACGGGCAAGTGGCACATGCCCGTATTGCCGTAGCTACGAGCAACGTTGTAGGCAAGGGTCCGGGAAACTCCGTACAGCGTGACTTTCTGAGCCAGGCATTCTCCGATTTCATCTATGCCATCATCATCGAGGAACTGGGACTGGTAGGCGGAATAGTCGTTGTGTTCCTTTATGTCTGCCTATTGGTGCGAGTGGGCCGTATCGCCAAAAAATGCGACCGCACTTTCCCCGCTTTCCTCATTACCGGAATAGCCTTGCTGCTCGTCACGCAGGCGCTGTTCAACATGATGGTTGCCGTAGGTCTGGCACCCGTCACGGGACAACCGCTTCCACTCATCAGCAAGGGTGGTACATCCACTTTCATCAACTGTGCCTACATCGGCATGATACTGAGTGTCAGCCGCTATACAGCCAAGCTGGAGGAACAGCGGATGCATGATGCGCAAGTGCCGATGCTGATAGATGCCGGAAATGCCGAGAACCCGGAACAACCGGCCGATAGCGAAGCACAGACAGCCGCCGAGCCGACAGCAAAGGTACTGAACAGTGATGCGGAGTTTGAATAACAGCCTCTCCCCCAACCCCTCCCCCGTAGGGAGGGGAGAAAAGAATAATTGAGTAATGGAGAGCATGCCAATAATACAAAAATAAAAAAGAACAAGAATATGAGTAAAGAGGCGAACAACTATACAACCAAAAGTAACTCTACCCCTCTCCCTACGGGGAAGGGGGTGAGGCTTATCATCAGCGGCGGCGGTACCGGAGGACATATCTTTCCGGCCATCTCCATCGCTAACGCCATAAAAGAGTTGTGTCCCGACGCGGAGATTCTCTTCGTAGGTGCCGAAGGAAGAATGGAAATGCAGCGTGTTCCAGATGCCGGTTACCGGATTATAGGCTTACCCGTTGCCGGATTCGACCGTAAACATCTGTGGAAGAACTTCTCCGTACTGCTGAAACTGATACGAAGCCAGTGGAAAGCACGGAGCATCATCAAGGAGTTCCGCCCGCAAGTAGCCGTCGGTGTAGGTGGCTATGCCAGTGGTCCTACGCTGAAAATGGCGGGCATGATGGGTATTCCCACGCTGATACAAGAACAGAATTCCTACGCCGGTGTCACCAACAAGCTGCTGGCACAGAAGGCATGCAAGATTTGCGTGGCCTACGAAGGCATGGAAAAGTTCTTCCCGGCAGAAAAGATAATCATGACAGGTAATCCGGTGCGCCAGAACCTGCTCGGACATTCCATCCTGCACGCAGACGCCGTAAAGTACTTCGGATTGAACCCGGAAAAGAAGACTATCCTCATTCTGGGCGGTAGTCTTGGAGCGCGTACCATCAACCAGACACTGACCGCCGGCCTGGATATCATTCGTACCCACCCCGACGTACAGTTTATCTGGCAGACTGGCAAGATATACATTGACCAAGTCAGAGAAGCCATTACAGCCACTACGGGAGAAGCCGTACGTAACCCGCATATCAGTGCCATTCCGAATCTGTATGTGACGGACTTCATTAAGGATATGGCAAACGCCTATGCCGCTGCCGTTCTGGTGATTTCACGTGCCGGAGCCGGTTCCATCTCCGAGTTCTGCCTGCTGCACAAGCCGGTCATCCTGGTTCCCTCACCCAATGTGGCCGAAGACCATCAGACCAAGAATGCGCTGGCGCTGGTGGATAAGGATGCAGCTATCTATGTGAAGGATGTGGAAGCGAAAGAGAAGCTGCTGCCGGTGGCGTTGGAGACAATCGCTAACCCCGAGAAGCTGCAAGACTTGAGCAAGAATATCGCCAAGCTAGCGTTGCCGGACTCGGCGACAATTATTGCGAAGGAGGTATTGAAGAGCCTCTCCCCTTGTCCCTCCCCCGTAGGGAGGGGGGAATAGATAGTACTGCTATCGTTCTTTTTATAATATCATACTTTTGGAAGAAGAGTTTGAAGAAAAAATTTGAATATGAATAAAAATATAAGCAATAGTAACTCATCTCCCCTCCCTACGGGGGAGGGGCAGGGGGTGAGGCTTGAAGCCATCCACTCCGTTTATTTCGTCGGTGCCGGCGGCATCGGCATGAGCGCTCTGATACGCTATTTCCTCTCTAAAGGAAAGACAGTAGCGGGCTACGACCGTACGTCGAGCGAACTGACAGAACGTCTGATTACGGAAGGAGCACAGATACACTACGAAGAGGATATCGACCTTATTCCGGAGGAGTGCAAAGACAAGGCAAGCACGCTCGTGGTCTATACCCCCGCCGTGCCGCAAGGGCATGCAGAACTGACCTATTTCCGTGAAAACGGCTTCAACATACATAAGCGCTCCCAAGTATTGGGCATCATCACCCGCAGCAGTAAAGGCCTGTGCGTGGCAGGTACGCATGGCAAGACTACCACCAGCACCATGGCTGCCCACCTGCTGCACCAGTCACACGTGGGCTGCACCGCCTTCCTCGGAGGCATTTCGAAGAACTACGGTACGAATCTGCTGCTTTCCGCCACCAGCCCTTATACCGTTATCGAAGCGGATGAGTTCGACCGCTCCTTCCACTGGCTATCGCCCTGGATGAGTGTCATTACTGCCACCGACCCCGACCACCTGGATATATACGGCACCAAAGAAGCCTATCTCGAAAGCTTCCGCCACTACACCACGCTTATCCAGCCGGGCGGCGCCCTGATTCTGCACAAAGGACTGGAAATGCAAGCCGACGTACAACCGGGCGTCACCACCTATACCTACTCGCGCAACGAAGGCGACTTCCATGCCGAGAATATCCGCATCGGAAACGGTGAAATCTTCATCGACTTCGTGGCGCCTGACACCCGCATCAACGATATTCAGTTGGGGGTTCCCGTCAGTATCAACATCGAGAATGGTGTTGCCGCCATGGCACTCGCCCATCTCAGCGGTGCCACCGACGAAGAAATCAAGCAAGGCATGGCAAGCTTCCGCGGAGTGGACCGCCGCTTCGACTTCAAGCTGAAGAACGACCGGATTGTATTCCTCAGCGATTACGCCCACCACCCTGCCGAAATAGCCCAAAGCGTGAAGTCCGTCCGCGAGTTGTACCAAGACAAGAAGATAACCGTCATCTTCCAGCCCCACTTGTACACCCGTACTCGCGACTTCTATCGTGACTTTGCAGACAGCCTTTCCCTATCCGACGAGGTGATTCTGACAGAGATATACCCTGCCCGCGAGCAACCGATTCCCGGCGTGACGAGTCAGCTGATTTATGACAACCTCCGCCCCGGCATCGAGAAATGCATCTGTAGGAAAGAAGACGTCCTCAGCCTCCTCGCCCAAAAGCACACCGAAGTATTGGTAGTGCTGGGAGCCGGAGACCTGGACAACTATGCGCCCCAAATCACCCAACTATTATCAGAAAAATATCATGGTTAAAAGGATTCTACTTTCTATCGTTCTGTTGCTTGTCATTGCTTACCTGGTAGTGGCTGTCACAGCTTTCAACCGCAAGCCCACCTCGCAGGTGTGCCAAGACGTGGAACTGGTGATAAAAGACACGGTATATGCCGGCTTCATCACGAAGAAGGAAGTAGCTACCCTGCTGGAAAAGAAAGGTATCAGCCCCGTTGGGAAAGACCTGGAACGCGTGCGCACCAAGACCTTGGAGCGCGAACTTGCCAAGCATCCCCTCATCGACCAGGTGGAGTGCTACAAGACCCCGAGCGGCAAGCTCTGCATCGAAGTGACCCAGCGCATCCCCATCCTGCGCGTGATGAGCGCCAACGGCGAAAACTACTATCTGGACAACAAAGGTATCGTGATGCCCCCCGATGCAAAGTGCGTTGCACACCTCGCCGTTGTAACCGGAAATGTAGAAAAGTCGTTTGCCATGAGGGATTTATATAAGTTTGGTGTATTTTTGCAAAAGAATTCTTTTTGGAATGCACAGATAGAGCAAATTCACGTATTGCCCGGCAAGAACATCGAGTTAGTGCCCCGTGTCGGCGACCATCTTATCTATTTAGGCAAGATTGCCGGATTCGAGAAGAAGCTGAAACGTGTAAAGGCATTCTACGAAAGAGGATTGAACCAGGTGGGTTGGAACAAATACTCCCGTATCAGCGTTGAATTTGATAATCAAATCATCTGCACAAAGAGAGAGTAGAGAAAGGGATTTACTAATAGCCCTTCTTTATCAAAGCGCAGCAAATAGTAAATTGTAAATAGTAAAATAGTAAATAAATAGATATGGCAACAACAGATTTCATCGCCGCTATCGAGTTGAGTTCTTCCAAGATTTCCGGTATCGCAGGAAAGAAGAGCAGTGACGGAAGTATCCAGGTGTTGGCTTATGCACGCGAAGATGCATCCCCGTTTATACACAAAGGGGCCATCTACAACATTGACAAGGCCGCACAAGCGCTGACTTCCATCATCAACAAGCTGGAAGGCCAGTTGAACAACTCCATCGCCAAAGTATATGTAGGCATCGGCGGACAATCATTGCGCACGGTGAGGAATGCGGTAAGCCGTACGCTGGAGGAAGAGAGCATCATTTCGCAAGAACTGGTAGACGAGATTTGCGACGAGAACCGTGATGTACCCTTGGTAGACATGAGTGTGCTGGATGTAGCCCCGCAAGAATACAAGATAGACAACACGCTGCATGTGGAGCCCGTAGGAGTTGCCGGAAGATACATCACCGGGCAGTTCCTCAACATCGTAGCGCGTGCCTCGCTGAAGAAGAACCTCGAACACAGCTTCGAGCAAGCCAAAGTGGAAATTGCCGACGACCTGCTCGTGGCTCCCACTGCGTTGGCCAAAGCCGTGCTGACCGAAAACGAGATGCGTTCGGGCTGTGCACTGGTGGACTTCGGTGCCGACACCACCACCGTGCTGGTCTATAAGAACAATATCCTGCGCTACCTCAGCGTACTGCCGCTGGGTGGAAACAACATTACCCACGACATCACTTCCCTGCAAATGGAAGAGGAAGATGCCGAGAAGCTGAAACTGCAATACGGTAATGCCCTCTACGAGGAGGAAGAAGACGCCGAGACCCCTGCCGTATGCACGTCGGAAGACGGCCGTACCTTCGAACTGGCCCTGCTGAACAATATTATTGGAGCACGTGCAGAAGAAATTCTTGCCAACGTATGGAACCAGTTGCAACTTTCCGGCTACGAGGACAAACTTTTCTCCGGTGTTGTATTCACCGGTGGAGGAGCCAATCTGAAGAATCTTGAGAAAGCCTTCCATAGAGTGAGCAAGATTGAAAAGGTAAAGACCGCCAAGTTCGTACAGACCACCGTCCACACACGCAGCGACGAGCCCAAGAAGGACGGCATGCACAACACACTGCTGGGCCTGCTGGCTGCCGGCAACGAGAATTGCTGCCTGCAAGAGGTGAAGCCGGTACAGCAGCCTGCCTCCAATGTTCCTCCCAAACCGGTCGACATATTCGTTGACGACGAAGCGCTGAAAGAGCAGGAAGCCGCCGCACGCGCCGCCAAGGCACAGCGCGAGAAGGAAGAGAAAGAACGCAAGGAGCGTGAGCGCAAAGAAAGGGAGCTGCGCGAAAAGGAAGAAAAGAAGAAGAAAAAGAAAGAAGGCCCCAGCTGGTTCGAAAAGACTTTCAACAAGCTTTCCAACGAAATCTTCTCGGACGACGATATGAAGTAATAATGTGATAATGTGCCAGAAAATTAAGTTATTATGGAAGATATAGTACAATTCGATTTCCCGACCGATTCACCGAAAATCATTAAAGTAATCGGTGTAGGTGGAGGTGGCGGCAATGCCGTGAACCATATGTACCGGGAAGGTATACACGACGTGACGTTCGTACTGTGCAACACAGACAACCAAGCGTTGAAGGACTCTCCCGTGCCCGTGAAGTTACAGCTTGGAAAAGAAGGCCTGGGAGCCGGAAACCGCCCTGCCCGTGCCCGCAAGGCAGCAGAAGAGAGCATCGAAGACATCAAGAATATGCTGAACGACGGCACCAAGATGGTATTCATCACTGCCGGAATGGGCGGTGGTACCGGTACGGGTGCCGCACCCATCATTGCACAAACCGCCAAGGAAATGGACATCCTGACCATCGGCATCGTCACCATCCCTTTCCGCTGGGAGGGCGACAAGAAGATAGACCAGGCACTGGATGGCGTAGAGGAAATCAGCAAGCACGTAGATGCCTTGCTGGTCATCAACAATGAAAAGCTGAGCGAGATATACAGCGAGCTATCCGTAGACGACGCGTTTGACAAGGCCGACGACACCCTTTCGGTAGCCGCCAAGAGTATTGCCGAAATCATCACCCTGCATGGAAAGGTGAACCTCGACTTCAACGACGTGAAAACAGTGCTGAAGGACGGCGGCGTAGCCATCATGAGTACCGGCTACGGCGAAGGTGACAACCGTGTCAGCGAAGCCATCAAGAACGCGCAGCACTCGCCGTTGCTGAACAACAACGACATCTTCAACTCCAAGAAAGTACTCCTCAACATCTCTTACAGTGCACAATACAAGCTGATGATGAGCGAGATGGACGAGGTGAAGGAGTTCATGAACCGTTTCAGCCGCGACTTCGAAACCAAATTCGGTATGGCCATTGACGACAAGCTGGAACAGAAAGTGAAAATCACCCTGCTTGCCACCGGTTTCGGTATCCAGGACATCCACATGAAGGAGATGGACGACCGCATCACCCAGCGCACCGCCGAAGAACAGCAACGCCTTGCCGAGCTGGAGGAGGAAGAGGAACAGAGACGCAACCGCCGCGAAGTGTACTATGGCAAGGATGCCAATGCCCGTTCCCAGCGCAGCCGCCGTCGCCATATCTATCTCTTCAATCCCGAAGACATGGACAACGCCGACATCATCAGCATGGTAGAGAATTCTCCGACCTATCTGCGTGACAAAAGCACGCTGAACAGCATCAAGATGAAGGCAGAGCAGGAAGGGCAGCTCGCCACCGAAGCCGCGCAAGAGGCAGAAGGCGGTGCAGGGGGAGTCATCACCTTCTGATTTTTCCGTTCCCGATATGTAAAACCATCCTCCTCCCCTTCGGGGGAACAGGAGTAAACCTATAACAATATGGATTTATTTGAAAAAGTCAGCGAAGACATTAAAACAGCCATGAAAGCCAAAGACAAAGTGGCTCTCGAAACATTGAGAAACGTAAAGAAAGTATTCCTTGAAGCCAAAACCGCTCCCGGAGCCAACGATACCCTGAGCGATGCAGATGCTTTGAAGATTATCCAAAAACTGACCAAGCAAGGCAAAGACGCCGCTGAAATCTATGTACAGCAAGGTCGCCAGGACTTGGCAGACGATGAGCTGGCACAAGTAAAGGTGCTTGAAACCTATCTGCCCAAGCAGATGAGCGCCGAAGAACTGGAGGCAGCCTTGAAGGAAATCATAGCCGAAGTCGGCGCCACCAGCGGCAAGGACATGGGCAAGGTGATGGGTGTAGCCAGCAAGAAACTTGCCGGACTTGCCGAAGGCCGCGCCATCTCAGCCAAAGTAAAAGAGTTGCTGGGATAAAGAAATACACTTCCCCTATCATATAAGCCGTGCTTCAACAGAGGGACTCAGCGTCCAAAGTCTGTTGAACACGGCTTTTTACATACCAATCCATATCCTCCCCCACAAGAGATTATACGCTATCTATCAACGCATTATATTTACCGACCGTTTACCATAAGATGTAAAAGCCGTTACCTAATGATGTAACGACGGTTACCCTATATTGAAACGGTCGTTACCCTATATTGTAACGACCGTTACAGCTTATCGTAACGACCCTTACAGCAGTAAGTAAAACTCCCTACTCCTATAATAAAGGCAGCGCACACTTATTGGGCCGTTACATCGACGATAATCAATCAAAAAGCTCCTTCAATACCTCAAGTGATTTCAATACCGGGAAATCCGGCAGATGCAGACGATAATATTCATTCACAATGTTCAGGCAGCGGGTACGCTCCAACCGGTTCATGGTGAAAAGATGCATCGTTTCATAATTCATGCGCATCAGCTGTGTCAGGCGGGCCGCCTCCTCGGGAGCGATGTAATTGGAATGGAGCTGCGGACGCAAGGGAGTGAAACAAGCATTCTGCAAATCGAAGTAATCTCCGGCATGATAATCCTCCAGGTTGGGATACAAACCGAGAAAACGGGAAAGGCGCATCAGGAAGACCAGATGGAAATTGGCAAACCCCTCCCTGCATTCATCCAGCCAGATGACGGAATGATACAGATAAGCAAACAGCGGACGGTTCTCTGCCTCCTCCCGGACGGCGCGATAAAGGAATTCCGAAAGAAACAAAGCGATGGCAGATTTGTAGGGATCGTAGGGAAGCGTGGCGAAAGGATAAAGAGACTTCGCCTCCTTCACCTTATATATAGTGGCATTAGGACGGAAATCGGCTTCAAGTTCCACCAATGCCAGCGGCTGGAAGAGTACCGGCTTCACCGCCGCCTTGCGCGAACGGGGTATGGACACCATGAAGGAAGCCCTGCCAGCCACCTCCGTATAGATGTCTGCAATGAGAGATGTATCCTTATATTTCAAGGTATGCAGCACAATTCCCAGTGTTTTCTGTAACATTCCCGATTTCTTTATCTGGTTTCAATCTGATAACAAAGCTACAAAAAAAAGCCCGAAAGAAGAGAAACAAAAGGAGAAGAATAAAAAAACAAGGTAAGGAGTGTAAAAAAGCAAAAGCGCGTATCGCACTGATTTTCAATAAATAAAACATTAACCTAGGACAAAAAGCAACAAAAAGCTATATTTTTTTCTTGCGAATGTTTTGGTAATTCAAAAATAGTTTCTACCTTTGCATCCGCAAACGAGAAATAAAGGCTCTTTGCAAGAGCGGAAACGCTCACCAAAGGATGGCCCGTTCGTCTATCGGTTAGGACGCAAGATTTTCATTCTTGAAAGGGGGGTTCGATTCCCCCACGGGCTACAAAATAAAAAAATAAACGAATTAAAAAAGATTAGTCGAGATGGCAAATCATAAATCATCACTGAAGAGAATCAGACAAGAAGAAACAAGAAGACTTCACAACAGATATTATGGCAAGACCATGAGAAACGCTGTTCGTAAGCTTCGTGCTACTACAGACAAGGCTGCAGCAACAGCAATGTATCCGGGTATCACAAAACTGTTGGATAAATTGGCTAAGACTAATGTAATCCACAAGAACAAGGCTAACAACCTGAAGTCAAAATTGGCTATCTATATCAACAAGCTGGCTTAAGTTGACTGTTACACAAAAGATATTACAAGGCTGGACTTTTTAGTCCGGCCTTTCTCATTTATACCTCTCTATTTACCTGCTTCCACACAAGTTTCTTTTCTGTGCTAAAAAGCTGTAAACTACCCGAATTTATCCGTTTGTTTAGCACCATATCCCGAGGATTTTCACTATATTTGCTCTGTTATTACAATAAGGAAAAAAGATTATGACTGAAGAACAGATTCACTCCAATAACGGGAGCTATTCTGCCGAAAACATCCAGGTACTGGAAGGTTTGGAAGCAGTGAGAAAGCGTCCCGCGATGTATATTGGCGACATTAGCAGCAAAGGACTTCACCACCTGGTGTACGAGGTTGTGGACAACTCCATCGACGAGGCACTTGCCGGCTATTGCGACCACATCGAAGTCACCATTAACGAGGACAACTCCATCACCGTACAAGACAACGGACGTGGTATCCCGGTAGACTATCACGAAAAGGAAAAGAAATCCGCACTGGAAGTTGTAATGACCGTACTGCATGCCGGAGGTAAGTTCGACAAAGGTTCCTACAAGGTATCGGGAGGTCTGCATGGTGTAGGTGTATCTTGCGTAAACGCCTTGTCTACACACATGACTACCCAGGTTTTCCGTAACGGAAAAATCTATCAGCAGGAATATTCCTGCGGACATCCGCTCTACTCCGTCAAGGAAGTGGGCACAACAGACATTACCGGTACACGCCAGCAGTTCTGGCCGGACGATACCATCTTTACGGAAACAGTCTACAACTATGATATTCTTGCCACCCGCATGCGCGAGTTGGCTTACCTGAACGCAGGCATCAAGATTTCACTGACCGACCTTCGCGTAAAGGACGAAGAGGGAAATGCCAAGAAGGAAATCTTCTACTCGGAAGAAGGCCTGAAGGAATTTGTGCGCTACGTGGACTCCTCACGCGAACACTTCATGAACGATGTAATCTACATCAACACCGAGAAGCAAGGCACACCGGTGGAAGTAGCCATCATGTACAACACTTCTTATAACGAAAATGTACACTCTTACGTAAACAACATCAATACCATTGAAGGGGGTACCCACTTGGCAGGTTTCCGCCGTGCACTGACCCGTACATTGAAAAAATACGCCGAAGACAACAAGATGCTGGAGAAAGCCAAGGTAGAGATTGCAGGCGACGACTTCCGCGAAGGATTAACTGCCGTTATCTCCATCAAGGTGGCAGAGCCTCAGTTCGAAGGACAGACCAAGACAAAGCTGGGTAACAACGAAGTGATGGGTGCCGTAGACCAGGCTGTGGGCGAAGCCCTCACCTACTACTTGGAGGAACACCCGAAGGAAGCCAAGCTGATTGTAGACAAGGTGATTCTTGCCGCCCAGGCACGTATCGCCGCACGCAAGGCACGCGAATCCGTACAACGCAAATCGCCGATGTCCGGCGGTGGCATGCCCGGTAAGTTGGCCGACTGCTCCAGCAAGGACCCAGAAGAATGCGAATTGTTCCTCGTCGAGGGTGACTCGGCAGGCGGTTCAGCAAAGCAAGGCCGTAACCGTGCGTTCCAAGCTATCCTGCCGCTTCGCGGTAAGATTCTGAATGTGGAAAAGGCCATGTGGCACAAGGCATTCGAGAGCGACGAAGTAAACAATATCATCCAGGCGCTGGGCATCCGTTTCGGCGTGGACGGTGAAGACAGCAAAGAAGCGAACATTGACAAGCTGCGCTACAAGAAGATTATCATCATGACCGATGCCGACGTCGATGGTTCTCACATCGACACGCTGATTATGACGCTTTTCTTCCGCTACTTCCCGCAAGTCATCCAGCAGGGTTGCTTGTACATCGCCACTCCTCCCCTTTACCTTTGCACCAAAGGCAAGGCGAAAGAGTATTGCTGGACAGACCAGCAGCGCCAGAAGTTCATCGACACTTACGGCGGCGGTTCGGAAAACGCAGTACACACCCAACGCTACAAAGGTTTGGGTGAAATGAACCCGGAACAGTTGTGGGAAACCACTATGAATCCGGAAAACCGCATGCTGAAGCAGGTGCATCTTGAAAATGCAGCCGAAGCCGACTATATCTTCTCCATGCTGATGGGTGAAGACGTGGGCCCACGCCGCGATTTCATCGAAAAGAATGCAACGTATGCAAATATTGACGCTTAATAAATAATAAATAACCAACCTCACATCTTACAACGAGGAAGCCCCGGACGGGCAGGATAATCCTGCTGACCGGGGCTTTTCCTTTATCCCTCTTCTCCTCCAAAGAAGAGGTTCGTCTCCGCACGGAAGAACTATAGGATTCCTTGTTTTTTCATCTCTTCCACTACCAATTCCAGCTCTGCATACCAGTCCTCACCAAACTTACGGATAAGCGGCTCTTTCAGAAACTTGTACACGGGCAGATTTTCCTTTTGCCCCAACAGTATAGCGGCTTTGCAGACATCCCAACGATGATAGTTCACTGCCTTATAGAGTCCGTAGTTCCCCACCCTTATCGGATAGAGATGACAGGATATGGGTTTGTAGAAGTTGGTCCTACCCTCACGGTAAGCCTTTTCGATGGCGCAATAACAACAGCCTTTATCATCATAGCAGGTAAAGACACAATCCTTGTTGTTCACAATAGAAGTCACCAGGTCACCTTCACAATCGGTATAGACCACACCTTGCTCCTCTATCACGGTGCGGGCTTCGGGAGAAAGCTCGTCCCAAATCAGCGGAAGCACCTCTTCCAGTTTCTCCACCTCGTCCAGCTCTACGGGAGCACCGGCATCGCCCTCAATGCAGCAAATCCCCTGGCAGGCACCCAAGTCACACAAGAACTTCTCGCGCAAAACATCGAAAGAAACCACAACATCACCAATCTGTATCATAATCGTTCTATTGAAAAAAGACGCGGATTATCCGGATTGCACAGACTCAACTTTAAGAGCATCCGTGGAATCCGTATAATCCGCGTCTAAATATTGTTACGGCTTTGACGCCTTACTTAATCAAATCCTTACCAGTCATTTCAGCCGGCTGCTCCATACCCAAGATATGCAGGATAGAAGGAGCTACGTCAGCCAATACACCGTTCTCAACCTTGGCGTCCTTGTTTGCAGTAACGTAAACGAAAGGAACGGGGTTCAGAGAGTGGGCAGTATTCGGAGTACCATCCTCATTCAGAGCATGGTCGGCATTACCGTGGTCGGCGATGATGATTACTTCATAATCGTTTGCCTTGGCAGCCTCAACGGTGTCTTTCACACATTCGTCGATGGCTTTCACTGCCTTCTCGATAGCTTCGTAGATACCGGTATGTCCCACCATATCACCATTGGCGTAGTTCACCACGATGAAATCGAACTTCTGGGTCTTGATAGCTTCAACCAACTTGTCCTTCACCTCGTACGCACTCATTTCAGGCTTCAAGTCGTAAGTGGCAACCTTCGGAGAAGGAACCAGGATGCGCTCTTCAGCATCGTAGGGAGTCTCGCGGCCACCGTTGAAGAAGAAAGTCACGTGTGCATACTTCTCTGTTTCGGCAATGTGCAGCTGGGTCTTGCCATTGGCAGCAAGATATTCGCCCAATGTGTTCTGTACATTCTCCTTATCAAAAAGGATATGTACACCCTTGAAGCTGGCATCATACGGAGTCATGCAGTAGAACTGCAGGCCCGGAATGGTTTGCATGCCTTGTTCGGGCATATCTTGCTGGGTGAGGACAACGGTCAATTCCTTGGCACGGTCGTTGCGGTAGTTGAAGAAGATTACAACATCACCTTCCTTGATGGTACCGTCGAAGCCACCGTTCACAATCGGCTTGATGAATTCATCCGTAACGCCTTCGTCGTAGGACTCCTGCATAGCCTGGACCATATCCGTAGTAACCTTGCCTTCACCGTTTACCAACAAATCGTAAGCAACCTTCACACGTTCCCAACGTTTGTCACGGTCCATTGCATAGAAACGTCCCACGATGGAAGCAATCTTGCCGGCAGACTTCTCGCAATGGGCAGTCAACTGTTCAATGAATCCTTTCCCGCTCTTCGGGTCGGTATCACGACCGTCCATAAAACAGTGGATGAAGGTATTCTCGATACCGTATTCCTTGGAAATATCGCAGAGTTTGAACAAATGGTCAAAAGAGCTGTGCACGCCACCGTTGCTGGTCAGTCCCATAAAGTGGATATTCTTGCCGTTTTCCTTTGCATATGAGAAAGCAGAAACAATTTCCTTGTTCTTCAGGATGCTGCCATCGGCACAAGCACGGTTAATCTTCACCAAATCCTGGTAAACGATGCGTCCGGCACCGATATTGAGGTGACCTACTTCAGAATTACCCATCTGTCCGTCGGGCAAACCAACGTTTTCACCACTTGCCTGAAGCTCGGAATGCGGATAAGTTGCCAACAGACTGTCCCAATACGGAGTAGGTGTATTGAAAATCACATCATCTTTGCCTTGATCGCCGATGCCCCAGCCATCAAGAATCATTAAAAGGGCTTTCTTACTCATAATATTAATCGAATTTAATTGTATAATCTTTTTGTATGATACAAACGTTCTTTATAGTAGGAACCTATTTTTTGCGTTGCAAAGGTACAAAAAACAGCCGTTAAAGCGTACTGTTTCAAATGATTTATGTACTTTTGCCACGCTTAAAAAATAAAAAAACAAGAAATATGGACGATTCAAACCCACGAACGTGCAATAGTATTCACCAATAAAACGAACGGAGACGTTGACTGCAATGCCTCTGTTCCAACTAGAAAGGAGGCAAACAATGAGAAAGTATCTCTACAGTGAAAACGGCTTCACTGAAAAGGCCGAATGGCAACCCAACTGCTGGGTCAACGTAGAATGCCCGGACAACGATGATTTCAAATTCCTAACCGAAGAGCTGAAAGTTCCCGAATCATTCCTGGAAGACATAGCCGACGTGGACGAGCGCCCACGTACGGAAACAGAAGACAACTGGCTGCTGACCATCCTCCGCATCCCGATGCAGAGCAACCAACGCGGCGTGCCGTTCATCACCGTACCCATCGGCATTATCACCAATGACGGAATCATCGTTTCTGTCTGCTATCACCACACGGAGCTGATACCGGACTTCATCCAGCACACCCGCCGGAAGAACATAGTCGTCAACAATAAACTGGATTTGATTCTGCGAATCATCTACTCTTCCGCCGTCTGGTTCCTGAAGTATCTGAAACAGATAAACAACGATGTGGCCACCGCCGAAAAAGAGCTGGAGAAAAGCATCCGCAACGAAGACCTCCTGCAACTGATGAAGCTGCAAAAGACGCTGGTCTACTTCAACACTTCCATCCGTGGCAATGAAGTGATGATAGGACGGCTGAAAAACATCTTCCAGGACACCAACTATCTGGATTTGGAATTATTGGAAGACGTGGTCATCGAGTTGAAGCAGGCATATAATACCGTGAACATCTACAGTGATATCCTGACGGGAACCATGGACGCCTTCGCCTCCATCATCTCCAACAATGTGAATGCCATCATGAAACGTATGACAAGCCTCAGCATTACACTGATGATTCCCACGTTGATAGCCAGTTTCTACGGCATGAATGTGGACATCCACCTGGAGAGTTTTCCGCACGCGTTTATTTTCATCATACTTTTGTCGGTAATATTATCAGCAGTGACATTTGTATGGTTCAGAAGGATTAAGTGGTTCTAAACAGCATCATTGTCCGAAGTTCAGCGACAACTGTCCATCTCCCAAGAGATTGAACGTCAAGCGATGATAGGGTGTAGTGCCCCGCTCAGTAATGGCGGCACGATGTTTCTTGGTGGGATACCCCTTGTTACGATTCCAGTCATAATACGGATATTCCTCGTGAAGGCGGTTCATGTAGTCATCACGATAGGTCTTTGCCAAAATGGAGGCGGCAGCGATGGAAAGATACTTCCCGTCTCCTTTCACTACGGTAGTATGCGGCAAGTCCCGATATTTTTTAAAGCGGTTGCCGTCTATCAGCAGATGTTGCGGACGGACATTCAGTTGGTCAACAGCACGATGCATGGCAAGAAAGGAGGCATTGAGAATATTGATTTTGTCAATTTCTTCGGGAGAGACGACGCCCACCGCCCATGCCAGAGCCTCTTTCTCAATCACTTCACGCAAGGCATAGCGTTGTTTTTCCGTCAGCTGCTTGGAGTCGTTCAAAAGTTCATTCTTAAAGTCCGTTGGCAGAATAACAGCAGCGGCATAGACCGCACCGGCCAGACAGCCGCGACCGGCCTCATCGCATCCTGCCTCTATCAAATCTTTATTCAAATAAGGTAATAACATATATATCGCTATCTTTGAGGCACAAAGATAAATCTTTTTGGAGGGAAACCGGACTTCTAAGAAGAATTAATTAAATTTGCAGAAACAAGACGATGCCATGAAGAAAAACCTATGTCTACTACTCGTATGTCTTCTGTCAGCAGCTGCCCCACTGCAAGCTCAAGACATGCAGCAAGCACAGAAATTGATTGACCAAGCACAGAAATACCTGTACAACAACCCCAAACAAGCTTCCTACTATGCAGCTCAGGCTTCTGCCTTGTTTCCCGAAGATGAGCCCAGTGAGGTCCGCGCACAAGCTATGATTCTCTACTGTCAAGCCGAACAATTGTTGGGGAACTTCGACCTAAGTATCAAGAATCTTTATGACACCCAAAAATATATCCATCCCACCAACAAAAAACAAATGGCACAACTCTGCTCCTTGATGGGGCGTGTATACAGCAAACTAGGCGATTACAACAAAGCCATTGAACTGAACGACAAAGCAACCTCCATCTTCAAATCCATCGGCGATTCCACCTCTGTGGCCGGATGCTATAACGAACGTGGAGTAATGCACCACTTCATGAGTGAATTTACCGTTGCCGAGCGTTTCTTCCAGCGTGCGCTGGCCATCAACCGTGCCCAACGAAACCTGAAAGAGATTGCAACCAACCTGAACAACCTCTGTCTGTACCGGGGAAATACGGAAGAGAAACTTTCTTTCATCCAGGAAGCCATCACCATCAACAAGAATCTGGATGCCCAATGGTCTCTTGGCGAAAACTACAACAACATGGGGAAACAGTATTACTATGACAAGCAATACTCCAAAGCCTTGGAAGCCTTGCATAAAGCCTACGAGTATGCCCACAACATCGGAGCCCGCGAACTGATTTGCGACAATTACGAATATTCGTCCATGGTATATGCAGCTATAGGTGACTATGCCCAAGCCTATAAATACCTGGAGAAAATGCAGCACCTGAGCAAAGAGCTACAAAGCAGTAACAAGCTGCGTAACATTGAGCTGGAAATCTCCTATAAAAGATATCAAGACCAGAAGCATGCCACTGAAATGCAGGAACAAATCTATGAAATAGAACTGCTGAAACGCAATCTATGGCTCTTGGGCAGCATACTTATTCTCGGTTTGGCTGTCAGTATCTTCTTATATAAATGGTATAAACGCAGAAAAGACCTGCAACTGATTGAAACCCGCTATCAGCTGGAACTCTCCGAACGCGAAGTATCCGAACTGAAACTACAACAGCAAGAAATGGAACTGAAAAACGTGCAGAGTGCTTTGGATGACAGCCGCCAGGAGGTTACCAGCTTTGCCGTGTTCCTAAGAAGCCGCAATGAGCTACTCGACAAGATACGTGGAATGATTAAAGAGGGTTATAAAATGGATAACCAAACACTCATTCCCCACCTGAAGAAAGTGAATGCCTTCATCAGCCAATATCAAAGCGGAGATAAGACAAACAGTAGCTTATTGCTGAATATAGAAGAAAAGAACAAGGAATTCCTGGACCGGCTCGCACTAAAGCATCCTAATCTGACGCAAGGTGAAAAATACCTAGCAACTCTATTACGCGTCAATCTGTCAACCAAAGAAATCTCCATGATAACCGGTACCATTCCCAAAACAATCAATATGAACCGGTATCGTTTACGCAAATCTTTGAACTTATCCACAGAAGAAGACTTGGTTGAATACCTTCAGAGTTTCTAAAAACGAAGCCAAAGAGAAAAGCTCTCTTGTAGATAGATTATATTAGAATATAATACTATTATTCAACGATTTAGCAATCGGATTGTAGATTAAATAACAGTACTTTCAACCCCCTTTGTAGATATTTTATAGATAAAGGTCATAGCTAACCTTTTAATTATATCACTTCCTTTGCCCTTGTGAAAAACAAAGTATTAACCTTAAAAAACTTTATCACACATGGGTAAAATTAAACAGTATTTCTCAATGCAAAGAGTATTACTACTTGCCTTACTCTTTGTATGTCTAGCGCCGCTAAGTGCATTAGCGCAAACCATCCAGCTAACCGGTACCGTAACCGATACCAAAGGAGAATCTCTTATCGGTGCCAGTGTCCTGGAAAAAGGAACCAGTAATGGTTGCATCACCGACGTTGACGGCAACTTTACGTTGACAGTCTCTCCCAAAACAACTATGGTAATCTCTTATGTGGGTTATGTAACCCAGGAAATTCCCCTCAACGGGCAGAAGAACATCAAAATAGCATTGAAAGATGATTCTGAAATGCTGGATGAAGTCGTAGTCGTAGGTTACGGTACGATGAAGAAGAGTGATATGACCGGTGCCATTTCTTCGGTGAAAGCGGAAGATTTGATGAAGCGTGCCACTACCAGCGCAACCGAAGCACTGCAAGGTAAAATTGCCGGTGTAAGCGTTTTGAAATCGGGAGGTAATGCAGGTGCAAGCATTTCTGTAAAAATCCGTGGTATCAAGACTATGGGTGACAATGAGCCGCTTTACATCATCGACGGGTATCCTGGTGACATCAACACCATCAATCCGCAGGATATCGAATCCATGGAAATCCTGAAAGATGGTGCCGCCGCTGCCATTTACGGTTCTGTGGCCGCCAATGGTGTAGTCATCGTTTCTACCAAGAACGGAAAGGAAGGAGAGCTGAAAGTTTCCTTTAATACGTATATGACGGTCAACTCGGTAGCCAAGAAGTTCGACATGCTCAATGCAGACGGCTACTTGAAAGTGCACAACATGATGTACGAGAATGCAGGAACAAACAAGCCCGCTTATCTTACGTACAAGAATGGACAGAACCCTACCGGTGCCGATACAAACTGGCAGGATGAAATGCTCCGTACCGGTATCGCACAGAACTATTATGTAAACCTCATCGGAGGTTCTGAAGTTGCCAAATATTCACTTTCTTATGGGCATGCCGACGAGAAGGGTATCTTTAAGGGTAACTCTTACATCCAGGATAATGCCCGCCTGAAACTGAATGCGCACAAATATATCTTTGATTTCGATGCGAGCTTGAACTTCAAGGTCACACAAAGCAAACAGCCCCAGTATTCCTTGAAAGAAATGTACTCCATTTCGCCACTGATGCCCGTTTACGACGAAAACCAGACATACGGATACGGTCTGACCGACATGTCGGTAGACGGTACCAAGATGGAATTCCCAACCAACCGTAATGTCATGGCAGACGACCATTACAAAGACAGAAAATATACGGGCTACGACATTACCGGCAATATCGGTCTGACCATGAAGCTCGCCCCGTGGCTTACATTCAAAACAAGCTATACGTACGACGGTTACTACTACAACGACCGTTATCATCGTGCCAAATACGAAGCCAATGCACAAGAGCCGAGCCTCTATCCTTATAACTACGAGTACAACTCATACTATCGTAAGCAAACATTCGAGAATGTATTGACCTTCATGAAAGACTTCGGCAAGCACTCCGTTACTGCCATGGTAGGTAACTCCATCATTTCCGCCCATCAGGATAAAAGTTCTGTCAGCGTGGAAGGCAAGAAAACCGAATATGATGTAGTAGGCGGCAGTCTGAGTTCCAGCGAGGTTCCCGGCGGATTCTTCGACCCGACATCTCCCACAATCGATGCAGGTATCGGCGGTACATTTGCCGGCACAGGTACTTTCTACGATTACAACCGCGCTTCTTTCTTCGGACGCTTCAACTATTCATACGCCAGCCGTTACTTGCTGCAAGTGACTGTACGTTCCGACGGCTCTTCCAAGTTCGGTAAAAACAACCGTTGGGGTACCTTCCCTTCCGTAGCAGTGGGATGGAGAATCAGCGAGGAAGATTTCTTCCCCAAAAATACCCCTATCAGCAACTTGAAGTTCCGCGCCAGCTGGGGACGCCTGGGTAGCGAGAGTGCACTGGGCTACTATTATGCGCCAACAATGAGTAACAGCAACACCCAATGGATGAGCTACATACAAGGTGGTAATCCTTGGGCCGGCATGTCCAACCTCTATCTGGTAAACGACGATTTGCGTTGGGAAACTACCGATACCAAAAACATCGGTTTCGACTTCGGTCTTTTCAACAATAAGTTGAGCGGTAGCCTTAACTACTATTACAACACAACGGAAGACTTACTGATTGAAAAAGTCATGCCGCCTTCTGCAGGTATCTACAATCCTACTGTCAACGTAGGAAAGATGGTAAACAAAGGTTTCGAGCTTGAATTGAACTATGGAGACAACATCAACGGTTTCGACTATAATATCGGTTTCAACCTTTCTACCATCCACAACGAAATGTTGAAGGCAGACCCGAACCAGGTACTTTATGGTTCTGCCTGGAAGGGTGACGGCCACTTCGTAACCCAAACACTGAAAGGTTATCCGGTAGCCAGCTTCTGGCTGTATCAGACTGACGGCATATTCCAGACTGATGCAGAAGCTGCTGCTTACGTAAACAGTGCAGGCGAACGTCTCCAGCCGAGTGCCAAAGCCGGTGATATCCGCTTCAAGGATGTAGACGGCAATGGAAGCATCGACTCCGGCGACAAGGTATATTCCGGTTCCGGTATTCCCAAGGTGGAAGCCAACTTGTCATTCAGCGGTTCCTATAAGAACTTTGACCTTTCCTTCCAGTTTGGCAGTGCATGGGGGCACAAACTCTACAACGTAAACCGTCTGTATTATGAAGGAATGGACGCCGGTAGAAACTACTTCACAAGCACCATGAATGCATGGACACCGCAAAACGCAGGAACAAGTATGCCAAGAGCTGTACTGGGTGACCCGAATGAAAATACCCGTGAATCCGATCGCTTCCTCGAAAACGGTAACTTCGTCCGCCTTCGCCAGTTGCAGTTAGGATACAGCTTGTCCAGAGCTTTAGCTAAGAAAATGTATCTTGAAAAATGCCGCCTCTATGTCAGTGGAGAGAATCTCTTTACCATCACTAAATATTCCGGTATCGACCCTGAATTCTCTTCAAGCATTCTGGACACCGGTGTAGACTCCTTTGTATACCCGTTCACCCGCTCATTTGTAGTAGGTCTGCAAGTTACATTCTAATCACCATTAAAAACAAGAAGACAATGAAAAAAATTATATATATAGCCTCTTTCTTATGCGCCGCCTTACTGGCAGGATGCGATGATTTCCTGACGACAGAGTCTCCCGACTTTTCTACAGACAAATACTGGAGAGATAAAGCCGATGTAGAGGCAGGTCTATCAGCGGTATATGGCCAGCTGGATAACCGCACCGGCTCTTACACGGTTGCAGAAGTCAAGTTTGTTGTGGAAACCTTCCGTAGCGATGAGATGGTAAAAGGCCAGGACGTCAACAACTATCCGGAATGGGCTGCATTGTACGGATTCACCTACAACAATGAGAACTCCAGCATCAAAGAATACTGGATGAACAATTACAATGGCATCAACTACGCCAACAACGTATTATACGGTATTGACAAAGTACAGACCAGCGGTGAGAAGATGAGTGCCGATGACGAGAACCATCTTACGGGCGAAGCTCTGTTCCTGCGTGCCTACTATCATTTCAAACTGATTATGAGCTGGGAGAAAATCATTATCCGCAATGAATATCTGACCGGAGAATCCCAGACTCACAAAGCATTGTCTACCAGAACGGAAGCATGGGACTTTATCTGTACTGAACTGGACAAAGCAGGCAGCATGCTGCCACAAGACCGCCCTTCTTCCGAAGCGGGACGTGTAACCAAAGGAGCAGCCTACTCTTACCTGGGATGGGCTTACTTGACCCGTGCTTATGAAGAAAGTGACAAAAAGGCCGAATACCTGGGGCTGGCAGAAGCCGCTTTCAACAAAGTGACCGGCTACGAACTGGAGTCCGACTACGGAAGCATGTTCGACGGAACCAACAAAAATTGCAAAGAGTCCATTCTGGAACTTCAGTTTACCAACAGTACGGCCGACGGTACTTTCCACAAGCACGTACTCCACTTCTGGGTGGCTCCGGGCAGCATGTCCGGTTGGGACGAAATCCGTGTCAGCGACATGATGTACAACGAATTTCTGAAAGAAGGACGCATTGCCGAAGGTAACATGTACGATGCCCGTGCCTATGGTTCCATGATGTTTGATGATCCGTATTACTACGAAGGCGGGCACATCCTGGGGTACAATTACGATGACATCTATGATGAGAATTCCGCCACCCGATATAATTACCGTAAATACATGCCTTCAACTTGGAGCGACTACGCACAAAACTACGTAGGTACCAACATGCCACTGATGCGTTATGCCAATGTATTGCTGATGAAGGCTGAAGTCTACAATGAACAAGGTCATCCAGAAAAAGCCATTCCATTGATTAACGAAGTACGTAGCGTGCACGGCAAGCTGCCTGCCATGACCGGAAGTGACCAAGCTGCTGTTAAAGCGCAAATTGAGCATGAACGTCTGGTGGAATTCACACTGGAAAACTCACGCTTCTACGACCTCCGTCGTTGGGGCAAACTGGACGAAGCCATGAAGGCTGACGGCAGAACCGGATTCAGTGCATCTACCCACTCCTTCCTGCCCATTCCTCTGATGGAGATTCAGACCAACAATGAAATAAACGAATAATCCTTTTCTCCAAATGGTATATCGAGGCGGCATTCGCCCCGGCAATGCCGCCTCGTTTGCTTTGAAAGCTTTATCTTTGCACCTGCAAAAATAGACCATACTATCTTTGCCACTAAAAAAACGACATAGATATGTTTACAATCATCGGACTAATGCTCACGGGAATACTGTTGGGCTATCTCTTACGGAAACGGGACTTAAAGAAAATCCACCAAATCATCACCCTGCTCATCTGGCTGCTGCTGTTTATCCTCGGTATCGAGGTCGGAAGCAACGAGCAAATCATCAAGGGGCTCCATACCATAGGTCTTGAAGCTGTGATACTCACCCTGGGAGGGACCTTGGGAAGTGTTATCGCTGCTTGGGCACTCTGGAGAGCCTTGTATAAAAGGAAAGGAGGCAGGGCATGAAAGGAAGTCTTATCATTGTGGGCTTTTTTGTATTGGGTACGATTTGTGGTGTGTGCCATCTGCTGCCTTTTGATATTGCAGAAACCAATATCAGCTATTACGCGCTTTGCGCGCTGATGTTCAGTGTAGGGTTGAGCGTAGGCAACGACCCGCAGACCCTGAAGAACTTCCGTTCACTCAATCCGCGACTGGTATTCCTGCCCATCATGACGATACTGGGAACACTGGCAGGTTCGGCAGCCGTCAGTCTGATTCTGACACACCGTTCTATAACGGACTGTCTGGCCGTAGGCTCGGGATTCGGCTATTACTCGCTCTCCAGTATCTTCATTACCGAATACAAGGGAGCCGAGCTGGGCACCATCGCCCTGCTTGCCAATATCAGCCGGGAGATTCTGACACTGCTGGCCGCCCCGTTGCTGGTACGATGGTTCGGAAACCTTGCCCCCATCTCTGCCGGAGGAGCCACGACGATGGACACCACACTACCCATCATCACACGGACAGCCGGACAGCAGTTTGTAGTGGTTTCCATCTTCCACGGGTTTGTGGTCGATTTCAGCGTTCCGTTCCTGGTGACATTGTTCTGCTCGATATAGGGCTTTTACCCTCTTTTGACAGATACCGGTCCCTGACAAGAGCCATTTTTATATCACTAAATCCTATTAATAATGAAAACCAAACTTTATACCTTTCTCCTTTCTTCGCTGCTTTGCACCGGTGCCCTGGCCGACAACGAGCCGTGGCAAAACCCACAAATCAACGAAATGAACAGAGAACCGATGCACGCCCACTTCACTCCGTTTACGAATGAAGCCAACGCATTGAAACAACGTGCCTTGCCCGCCGACGTACGGTTCGACGTTAATCCTGCAACGGAACGCCGTATCACACTGGATGGCACCTGGAAATTTCTTTTTTCAAAGAACAATGACCTCTGCCCCAAAGACTTCCACAAGCCCGGATTCAGTACCCGCAAGTGGAGTAAAATTGAAGTTCCGGGAAGCTGGGAACTGCAAGGCTTCGATGCACCTATCTATACAGATACCCGTTATCCGTTCCCGCCCAATCCGCCCTACGTGCCTACCGACTACAATCCCGTAGGTGCTTATATCCGCGAGTTCACCGTCCCGGCTAGCTGGGAAGGCATGGACATCTTCCTTAATTTCGAAGGGGTGGAGTCTGCCTACTATGTATGGGTAAACGGCGAATTGGCAGGATATGCAGAAGACAGCCGCCTACCGTCGCACTTCAACATCACCCACCTGCTGAAGAAGGGCAACAATAAACTGGCTGTAAAAGTATTCCGTTATAGCGACGGTTCCTACCTGGAAGGCCAGGACTACTGGAAATACAGCGGCATCGAACGGAGTGTTTATCTCTACGCCCGCCCCCAGAGCCGCGTCAAGGACTTCCGGATGACAGCGGAACTGATAAACAACTACAAGGATGGCGAACTAAAGCTGGACGTATTCCTCCATCGGCCTAAAGCCGGAGAAACGGTGGAAATCAAGGTAATGGACAAGGACAAGGTTATCTATGACCGGAAAAAGTCCATAACCTCTGCCACAGACACCTTGTTTACCCAGCAGCAAGTGTTCCCGAATGCACGAGCCTGGAATGCCGAAACACCGAACACCTACACGCTGGTAGTCAGCACCTTTGATGCACAAGGGAAACCGCTAGAATCCTTTACGCACCTTTTCGGCTTCCGTACCGTGGAAATGATGAACGGCATGCAGATGATTAACGGCCAGGCCGTCCTCTTCAAGGGGGTGAACCGTCACGAGCACGACCCGCACAAGGGACGTACCATCACCGTGGGGTCCATGATACACGACATCCAGCTGATGAAGCAGTTCAACCTGAACGGTGTACGCAACTGCCACTACCCGAACAACTATGCGTGGTACGAGCTTTGCACGGAATTCGGACTCTATATGGTAGACGAAGCCAACATCGAGAGCCATGGCATGATGTTCCACAAGGATGAGACCCTTGCCAACTATCCCGACTGGGAGGTGCCTTTCATGCAGCGGATGAGCCGTATGATTGCACGCGACCGCAACTACTCTGCCATCGTGACTTGGTCCATGGGCAACGAGTCGGGCTACGGCAAGCACTTCGAAACTCTGTATGACTATACCAAGAAGATAGACCCCACCCGTCCCGTACAATATGAAGGGGGTGGCTACAACTCCAAGAGCGACATCTATTGCCCCATGTACGCACGCATCTGGAGGTTGCGCCAACACGTGAACCAGCGTGATGCCCGCCCCATGATTCTCTGCGAATATGCCCATGCCATGGGTAACAGTGTAGGTAACTTCCAGGACTACTGGGACTTGATTTACAAGTACGACCAGCTGCAAGGCGGTTTCATTTGGGACTGGGTGGACCAGACGTTTGCCATCAAGGACGAGAACCAGCGTAACATCTGGGCTTTTGGCGGCGACATGGGATTTGTAGGCGTCGTCAACGACTCCAACTTCTGTGCCAACGGCTTGATTGCTGCCGACCGCACCCCGCACCCGCACATCTACGAAGTGAAGAAGGTATTGCAATACATCCACTTCGAACCGCTTGCCTTCACCCCGAACAAGATAAAGGTCACCAACTGGCACGATTTCATCGGATTGGAAGGATATACCCTCCGCTGGGCAGTGGAATGCGACGGCAAGACCGTTCAGAACGGTGAGATGGATTTCCCCAAGATTGCTCCCAAAAACTCTGCCAACATAGAATTGCCACTGAAAGCGCTGCCTGCCGACGGCAAGGAGTATTTCCTCACACTTCGTGCATTCACCAAGCACGAAGCGCCATTAGTACCGAAAGGACACGAGGTTGCCATCGAACAATGGGAACTGCCTTCCGTCCCGTCAGCCAAAACCGTTCAGCCGGTGGAAGGAACGCTGACCGTAGACCACAACAACGAAACACTGACCGTGAAAGGCAACAACTTCCAGGTAGCTTTCTCTACCCGAAACGGTGAAATGACAGAGTTGAACTACACCGGAAAGAATCTGATTAAAGAAGGGCTACAACCCAACTTCTGGCGCCCGTTGACCGATAATGATATTCCAAATGGGCACCTGATACGCTGCGGCACCTGGAGAAACGCCGGACGCGATGCCAAACTGCAGAACATCGAAGTTGCAGAAGCCGGACAAACGGCTACTGTCACTGCGACCTACCGCATGGAAGAACAAGATGCTGATTTGCAGACTCTCTACAAAATCACTCCCGACGGCAAGGTTCAGGTAACCATGCACTTCACCCCCGGCAAGAAGCCATTGAGCGAGATGCCTCGTCTGGGCATGCGCATGATACTCCCTGCCGAATATGAAATGATGACCTGGCTGGGCCGTGGTCCGCAAGAGACGTATGCCGACCGCAAGACGGGAGCCTTGATAGGCCTATACAACGCAACAGTCTGGGAACAGTACCATCCGTATGTACGAGCCCAAGAGACGGCCAATCATTGTGACGTACGCTGGGTGGCCCTACGTAATGCAACCGGCGAAGGCCTGCTGGTAGTGGGCGAAGAACCGTTGAGCGTAAGTGCTTGGAACTTCCCGATGGAAGACATTGAATACCGTCCCTCACAGATGGAGCGCCGCCACGGTGGAAGCATCCAGAAGAAAGATATGGTATGGCTCAACATCGACCACAAGCAGATGGGCGTAGGCGGTGACAATACCTGGGGAGCACAAGTTCATCCCGAGTACACCATCACTCCGCACGAATGGAAATACAGCTTCACGCTCGCCCCTCTCGCACCGGAGGATGATGCAGCGGAACAAGCGCACAAATAACCGTTAAATACCTCATTCATATGAAATACAAATTTATACGCATACTCTGCTTCACATTGTTGGCCGCAGGCATCGCAGCCTGCACCCCCGGCATGAAAAGCACTACGGAGAAACGGTATGCCTTCGCCGACATACTGGACATCTCCTACACTCCCGACACCCTGCACCGCTGCTATGGTTGGTTCACCGACGCCGGCTCGTGGATGGGCTTCACGCTGCCCGAACGGCAACAATGGGTCAACGGCTTCTGCGGCCCCTTCAGCCTCGATATGTTCCGCCGCCAATGGATGGCACAGTCAGCCGCCGTCGTAAGCTTTGCCAAAGATACACAAGAGATTTTTGTTCCGGATTCCACTTGCTATTACCCCGGCGAGCTCTATATGTCGGCACATTCCACCCACGGGAGCATCACGCAACGGCTCAACTTCACAAGTGCCTCGACCGCCTTGCTGCGCATCGAAGCCGACACGGCTGAAGACCTGCTGCTCTCCGGTAGCCAATGGGGCAAAGACATCACCGTCAGCGTAGAACAGAACTCCGTCATCGCCCGTCATCCCAGTGGCGAAACCGTGACCGTGACCTTTACCCCCAATGTAGAGCTGGCCAAGACCGACAATAACTATACAGCCCTCGTCCGCTCTCCGCGCTACCCTGTCAACGTAGCCATCTCTTTCTTCACTTCCGAAAAAGAGATGACTGCCAACCTGCAAAACCTGCCGAGCCTGCTCAACAATCCCGCCCCCGCCCTGCAAGCCAATGCCGAACGTTGGGAAGGTTACCTCACTAAGATACTGCGCAAGGACATGAAGCCCGAATATGACCGTATCGCCGTGAAAGCCGTCACCACGCTCATCTCCAATTGGCGGACACACCGCGGTGGATTGCTTCACGAAGGTATCATCCCGAGCCATGCCGTAGGCTATTTCGTCGGCTTTTGGGCATGGGATAGCTGGCGCTTCAGTGCCGGAACCGCCAAATTCGACCCCGAACTGGCCAAGAACAACATCCGAGCCATGTTCGACTACCAGCAACCGGACGGCATGATTATCGACTGTATCTACACTGACCCCTCCGAGAACAATGCCCGTGACAGCAAACCTCCCTTGGTATGCTGGGCTGTCGATGAAATATTTACCCATACGGGTGACACCGCCTTCGTTGCCGAAATGTACCCTCAACTGCTCTCCTATTATAAATGGTGGTACGAAAAACGCGACCACAACCGCAATGGCATGTGCGAATACGGTGCTACCGACGGAACACTGGAAGCTGCCGCCTGGGAAAGCGGTATGGACAACGCCATCCGTTTTGACGGCGCCGTGATGCTGAAAAACGAAGGCTACGAGGATGCCTGGAGTATGGATCAGGAGAGTGTGGACTTGAACGCTTATCTGGCACTGGAATGCAAACTGCTGAAGAAATTCTCCAGCCTGCTGAAGATACCTTTCGACGCACCGGACTACAGTAGCCAGGTAGCCGACTATTTCTTTGACAAGAACATCAACTTCTTCTGCGACCGCCGTCTGAAGGACGGTTCATTCATCGAAGAGCCGGGCTGCGAAGCCTACACTCCGTTGTGGACCCGGATTGCCACACAAGCGCAAGTGGACAGCATGCTGCCCATGCTTCAAGATACGGCAAAGTTCTCCACGTATATCCCCTTCCCGACCATTGCCGCCGACAATCCCAAATACAATCCGCGCGGCTACTGGCGTGGCCCCATCTGGCTGGACCAAACCTACTTTGCCATCCGTGGACTGCGCAACTACGGCTACAACCAGCTGGCAGATGAATATACGCTGCAAGTCTTCGACCGCCTGAGCGGGCTGAAAGAGGGTGCCCCCATCCACGAGAACTACGGAACCCATACCGGCGAACGCCTGAAAGCTCCCCATTTCAGCTGGAGCTCCTCACATCTGTTGATGATGTACGACGATTACGGTAAGTAAACCGGGATTCCATATATGTCATAACTCACCACAGATTACACAGATTCACGCAGATTTTTTTAGTTTATTGATATCTGACATATTTATCTGTGTGAATCTGTGTAATCTGTGGTGAGTTATGACACTTTCATGAAGAACAAAAGCGATATGATTATTATCGGTAAACCTGCACCGGAAGCTCTCCACGCAAAGCTCCCAGCGCATTCATTACCAATGCTTCCAATTCGTCTTCTCCGGGATAGACGTGGACGGGAGCAAGGAAAGACACGCGCTCCTGCAACCGCGAAGTGATGTACTCGGAATGTGCCATACCTCCCGTAAGCAGAATGGCGTCCACCTTGCCATAAAGCACAACAGCAGCACCGCCTATCTCCTTGGCAATGCGGTAAATCATGGCATCAAGCACCAAAGCGGCATGGGTGTCTCCCTCAGCGATGCGCCTCTCTATGGCGGGAATGTCGGTAGTACCCAAATGGGCGGCAAGTCCCGCCTTGCCGGAAATACGTTTCTTCAGTTCTTCGGTAGTGTAACGCCCCGAGTGACAAAGGTCTATCAGTTGCCCGGCGGGCAGGGTACCTGCACGTTCGGGCGAAAAAGGACCGAAACCGTCGAGGGCATTGGGCACGTCCACCGCACGGCCGTGGCGGTGGACTCCTACGGAAACGCCTCCACCCAAGTGACAGACAATCAGATTGAGGTCTTCGTAATGCACGGGAGCTTCGGGCTGCAGGGCACTACGCTCGGCAGCATAGCGCCGGGCGATGGCTCGCTGGTTCAAGGCGTGCCAGATGGTGATGCTGGGCATCAGAGGCGAACCGGTGATGCGTGCCACATCGTCTAGTTCGTCCACCCCGCCGGGATCGGCTATGAAAGAGGGGCAGCCGGGCAGCATGGCGGCAAGTTCGTGGGCTATCAGACAACCTAAGTTGCAGGCGTGGGTACGCATGGCGTGGAGCATATCGTCCAACATGGCATCGTTCACGGCATACACACCGCCAGGAATGGGTTTCAACAATCCCCCACGGCCGACGATGGCATCGAACTTAAAGGGAATGTCATTGGCCTCCAGCGCTTCCAGCACCAAGTGCTTGCGGAATTCGAACTGGTCGATGATGCGGGGAAATTGGGAAAGCTCCTCCACCGAATGCCGGATGTTGAGTACCAGACGGGGAGTTTCATCCTCATAGACAGCAATTTTTGTCGAGGTGGAACCGGGATTTACTGCCAGTATTTTCATTGATTACGATTTACAAATTACGAACTACAAATTACTAATTACAATCAAGGTTCTTTCACCCCGCTGGTCAGGCAAGCCATGGCAATGCTGTAATATTTGGACAAACCGGAATCGCTACGCGACGGTAATACCACCGGACATGAGGGTCCTTGCAGCAACCCGGCCATATCGGCATGAGAAAACAGAGATACAGCCTTATAAAAAGCATTGCCCGATTCGATGTTTGGGAATATCAACACATCCGCCTCCCCGTCAATCGGTGATACAATGCCTTTGATGTTACCGCTCGTCTTCTCACAAGAGGTCTTCACATCCAGCGGGCCGTCGATGATGACATTGCCGAACTCTCCGGCTTCCGCCAGTTCTACAATATTCACATAGTCCAATGAATGGGGGAATTTGGCGCTAACCTTCTCCGTGCAATGAATCAGCGCGATGCGTGGCTGCTCTATCCCGAAATGGCGGCAAGTATGGATGGCATACCAAATCATTTCAATGCGCTGTTGCAGTGTCGGGCGGGGAATGACCGCAGCATCGGAGAAAAAGAGCAGTTTATCGTAAGTAGGTATCTGCATCACGGCCAGATGGGTCAGAATCTTTCCTTTAGGCAACAAACCATGTTCCTTGTCCAGAATGGCACGTAGCAAATTGTCGGTATTGATGATGCCTTTCATCAGGATGTCCGCTCCACCCTCGCGTACGATACGCACCGCCTCACGTGCAGCCTCATCGGAATCTTCTATATGCAAGGTACTGACATATTGAGGATATTTCTTCAAAGTGGGATATTTTTCCAATATGGCAGAATCGCCAATCATCAGAAATTCCGCAATCCCCTCCTCCAAGGCACGGGATATGGCATATTCTGTATTAGGGTCATTGGCACAGACTACCGCAATACGTTTCCTCTTATTCAAGGTTTTCAGGTGGGCTGTTAACTGGGCAAAGTTCCGTATCGGTTCCATAACGTTAGATTTTTAGCAAATATCTAAAAAAATGTCGAGAAATACAGCATTTGCCCCGTTGAAATTTTATATGTTTAATATCATTTTGATATGTTCACCACAGATTACACAGATTGACACGGATTTGAACAGAATTTGAATTACTCTGTTGATTATATATCATATATAACCTCCCTCTCTTCTGTTAAAAATCCGTGTTAATCTGTGATATCTGTGGTGAATTGTGTACTTTTGCCCAAAATAGATTGATAATATATATGGGTAGTCTTATTTTCCCTCCGTATCTGCAGGAAGGTGACCGTGTCATTGTTCTCTCCCCTTCCAGCAAGATTGACAAATCTTTCCTGAAAGGCGCCTACAAACGTTTGAAGTCCTGGGGGCTGGAAGTCGTATTCGCAAAGCACGCGGGGAGTTCCAACGGAACGTATGCAGGAAATATCCGGCAACGCCTCGAGGACCTGCAGGAAGCCATGGACGATGAAGAAGCCAAAGTCATATTCTGTAGTCGGGGCGGTTACGGAGCCGTGCATCTGATAGGCAAACTGGATTTTACCAAGTTCAGGCAGCATCCCAAATGGCTCATCGGATTCAGTGACATCACCGCCCTCCATAATCTGTTCCAGCAGAATGGCTTCGCGTCGTTGCACGCCCCCATGGCGCGCCATCTCACAGTAGAACCGGAAGACGACTTCTGCACACAAGCACTGAAGGATATACTATTCGGGCAGGCATTGGGAGGAACCGAAGCATTCAGTTATGTCTGCCCGGGGCACAAACTAAATCATAAGGGAGAGGGAAAAGGCGTGTTGCGCGGCGGCAATTTGTCTGTGTTCTACGGGCTGCGTGGTACTCCTTACGATATTCCCGCCGAAGGCACCATCCTCTTCATCGAAGATGTGGGAGAACGCCCACATGCGGTGGAACGCATGATGTACAATCTCAAACTGGGAGGTGTCCTCGACAAGCTTTCCGGCCTCATCATCGGACAATTCACCGAATACGAGGAGAACAAGTCCCTGGGAAAAGACCTATATGGCGCATTGGCCGATTTGGTGAAGGAATACGATTACCCGATATGTTTCGATTTTCCCGTCGGACATGTCAGCATGAATGTACCGCTGATAAACGGCGCTGCGGTAACACTGAAAGTTGGAAAGAAAGAAGTGAAACTAAGTTTTAATACAGAAAGAGAATGAAACGGAATTATACATTCATCCCGTTGCTGCTGTTGCTGATTGTAGCGATAGTGGCATGCAGCAACAACAGCAGCAAGTCTGCAGCCGATAATGACAGTGAGGGCGATGCGACCAAAGCGACTGTCCAAGTGCCTCAGTTCAGTGCAGACAGTGCATATCAATACATACAGACCCAAGCGGATTTTGGTCCGCGCGTGCCCAACACCGCCGCCCACAAAGCCTGCGGAGAATTCCTTGCCAAGAAGCTGGAAGAATTCGGCGCCAAAGTATACAACCAGCATGCCGACCTGGTGGCTTACGACAACACCATCCTGAAAGCGCGCAATGTTATCGGCGCCTATAATCCGGAAAGCAAAAGGCGTGTACTGCTCTGTGCCCATTGGGACAGCCGTCCTTATGCCGACCAGGATGCCGACAAGACGAAGCATCACAGCCCCATCCTGGGTGTGAACGATGGAGCCAGCGGTGTGGGCGTATTGCTCGAAGTGGCCCGCCAACTACAGCAGCAGGCTCCAGCCATAGGCATCGACATCATCTTCTTTGACGCCGAAGACTATGGCATCCCCTACTTCTATCAAGGTGCATACAAGAACGACACTTGGTGCCTGGGCTCGCAATATTGGGGACGAGTACCCCATGTAGACGGTTATAATGCCCGCTACGGCATCCTGCTTGACATGGTGGGCGGAAAGAATGCCACCTTCTACAAAGAACAGTTCTCTCAAAGAACCGCCGGTAAGTACGTGAACAAGATATGGAACACAGCCCACCGCTTGGGCTTCGGCAACTTCTTCCCCAAAGAAAAAGGCACCGAAGTGACGGACGACCATATGTATGTATACAACCTGCGGCAGATTCCCTGCGTGGACATCATCAACTATGACCCGAACTGCGACACCGGCTTCGGTGACTTCTGGCACACGATAGACGACACCATGGACATCATCGATAAGGGCACTCTCAACGCCGTGGGACAGACCTTGCTGGAAGTCATCTACAATGAGAAATAGACCATCAAATAGTAAATCGTAAATAGTAAAATAGTAAATCCCATGATAAGTATCAACGAAGTACAAGATGAAGTAATTGCCGAATTCAATGATTTCGACGATTGGATGGACCGGTACCAACTTCTTATTGATTTAGGAAACGAGCAGGAACCGCTCGACGAAAAATACAAGACGGAACAAAACCTGATTGAAGGTTGCCAGAGCCGCGTATGGCTGCAGGCAGACGAAGTGGACGGAAAAATTATTTTCCAGGCCGAAAGCGACGCACTGATTGTGAAAGGAATCATTTCACTGCTTATCAAAGTACTCTCCGGGCACACACCGGATGAGATACTGAATGCCGACCTCTATTTCATTGATAAAATAGGACTGAAGGAACACTTGTCGCCCACTCGTAGCAACGGACTGCTGTCCATGGTAAAGCAGATGCGAATGTATGCGTTGGCCTTCAAAGCGAAAGAAGGGAAGTAAAGCATCTGATAAACACAATAAAGAAACAGTAGATTTAGAAGTTCTCTATCTCTACTGTTTTTATTATATTATGCTCGCATCTTCATCCCTACATATACCAAATAAGCCGCTCCTGCACATACTATCAAAATAGCCCCGAATTGTGCTGCAAACAAATCAGACAGCAGCCCCATAAATAGAGGGAAAATAGCTCCACCTATCAGTCCCATAATCATAAGTCCCGAAATCTCATTCTTTTGCGATGGCTTATGCAACAAAGCCTGTGAGAAGATGATAGAAAATATATTCGAGTTTCCTAATCCCACAAAAACAATCGAGACATACAAAAGAACCTTACCATTAAAAAACAGCAATCCTACCAAGCCCAACAACAAAAAAGCAAGACTTACCTTAAAGAATTTCCTGCTGGAGCAATGTGCCAGAATAAATACTCCGGCAAAACACCCCACCGTACGGAACAAGAAATAGGCACTGGATGCATAACCTGCTTCCGACAAATCAATACCTACACGTTCCATCAGTATCTTAGGAAGTGTCATATTTATGCCAACATCCATCCCTACATGGCAAACAATGCCCAAGAAAAGGACCAAAATAACGTTATCGGCCAATAGGGATAAACACTGCATGAAAGAGGACTCTCTCTCTTGCTTTTGTTCTTCTATCGAGACAGCAGAGAGCCCGATAGCTGAAACCAATGCAACAATAAAAAAACATGGAAACAGATACAACCAATTTCCAAACCTCAGTAGCATACAACCAGCGATAATCGGCCCCAAAAAAGAAGCAATGGCTTTCATGAACTGCCCTAACGTCAATGAACTCGCCAGCCTATCTCCACTTACAATATTAGCCAAAAGAGGATTCAGCGATACCTGTATCAGAGTATTCCCCATCCCCAACAGAGAAAAAGAGACTAACATCATCCCCAAACTATAATCCAGACACGGGAACAGTAACGCAATAGCTGTAATTACAACGCTCAATAATACAGTCTTACGACAGCCAATCCTATTCATTAGCATACTGGTAGGAATAGAAAGCAGGAAGAACCACAGAAAGACCATAAAAGGAAACAAATTAGCAATAGAATCCGAAAGATGAAAATCAGCTTTTATGTAGTTCGTAGCAATACCTACTACATCCACAAAACCCATGACGAAGAAGGATAACATGACAGGAATGAGTAGCAGAAACTTATTCTTGGTTTTCATAGCAGAATATCTTGTATTTCTATTTCAGATGAAGATTATAATCCTGAAGTGCCCTATAGAAGGCGTTGATATTCTCCGGCGCTACATGGGGAGGCACATCACATCCGGTAGATAGAACAAAATTCCGATGTCCGGATGTCTTGCCAAGCAATTGCGTAGTAGCAAAATAGACACCTTCCGGAGTACCCATCTTCATACAGCCTACCGGGTCCAGATTTCCCATTACAAGCACATCGTCCGGGCATTCCTCTAAAGTGGCCGGCATATCTATCCGATTACCAAAATGCAGGCCAGCTGCTCCGGTTTCAACCATTGCACCGGTACAATGTCCCGTATTGCCGCAATTATGCAATACAATCATAAACGTGTCGTCCTGCACCGCTTCTACAATCTTTTTAATAAAAGTTGAAGAATAGGTAGAACAATCCTCTGCTGATATCAATCCTGCTGCAGGTTCTGCAATCACGACTCCACCTACGCCGGTTCTCTTAATTTCCTTGCAATAATTCAGCAGAAATTCACTACACTTTTCCAGAAGCAGCATTACCATATCCGGATCAGTATAAATGGCAGTCATGATTTCCGTCATTCCCATCAACCGTCCTGCCAAAGAATAAGGGCCGATGCAACCCGCCAGAATCGGCTTATCCTGAATAGCCTCAGCCGACAAACGATTCACAAGAAGATACTCTGGCAAACGCCCCTGATCCATACCCGGAATATTTAACTTTTCCACATCATCCATATCCGTCACCAAATTACCTATCACACTCGGCACTTCATTTTTCGGAAAAGTAACTTCTGCCCCAAAAGCTTCAGCCTCAACAGTCAAATCCATGATAACAGTTGCAGCAGCAGAAGGATACATATCATATAACTTCTTGACAGCCTGGAAGTGTATATTCCCATTAGTAACAGCATCAATTACCTGGTAATTACAGAACTCAATGCCCGGATGAGTCATTATAGGTATTGCAACCCGTTCCCGTCTATCCATCAGGTCACGGGCCCATTGTGTCATATTTATCATAGCTATTTCTTTTTTCGTTTATAACAGGATTGCATATTACAGACAGCACAACCATATAGGTTTCTCTTCACATGTTCTCCTATTCCTATTATCCCACTAATTGATTTTATCGGAGTCATCAGAAAGCATTCAGAAAGTGTTATATTACAAGGATTATCACCTAAAAGATGAAAGATGCTTTTTTGGTCAGAAAGCGGCCAGCCACAATAACCCGGACTGAAACGCCGGGTATGAGACAAAACGCTCAATTCTGCCTGAAGAACATTTTCCATATAATCTCCGGTCTTTTCTACAATGCAAGAACCTATTGCACTAACCAGATATTCCTCAAAAACATCATTTCTTGTCACTGCTTCTTTCATTACCTTTTCTAAATGCTCGCCTGCTGTAGCTGCAAATACAGCGAATGCCGTAGCACCTTCCATAATGGAAGAAATTATTGAACCCACATTCAGCAAAGTATCTCCTATCCATATAACCTCCCTCTCTACCTTTCCCGAATAAATCCGATAAACAAACCGGGACATGACTAAAGAAGCCGGATCGTCCAACAATAAATCAATCTGCTGCTCGACAAAGGAATCGGCGTCTTTAATACCATATCCCATCTCCCTCAGCACATCACGGTTCGTAATATTCAGCTTATCAAAAGGCACCTCATGCACATTCATGGCGGCTGACTAAATCATCTAATATTTCTACCAAAGCTTGAGGTTCTTCCGTATAATAATCTATACCTATGCTTTTAGCAAATTCCTCACTTACAGGAGCACCTCCGGCAAAAGTTATCACACACGGATTTTCCTCCTTAATTGCTACATTAATTTTTTCCATGTTGACCATAGTAGTAGTCAACAAGGCAGACATACCGACAAAAGCATCAGGGTTCTCCTTCACAGCAGCAACAAACTGCTCTGATGTAACATTGATACCTAAATCAATAACCTCATAACCATTTCCCTCGAGCATCATCGATACTAAATTTTTGCCAATGTCATGAAGATCTCCTTCTACTGTACCTATTATAAATTTCCCCTTGCGCTTCACTGAACCGTCTGCAAAATACTTTTTCAAAAATCCCATGCCTATGCTCATAGCTTTAGCACTCATCAGAACCTGAGGTACAAAAACTTTGTTATCTTTGAACTTTACTCCGATATTGTTCATTCCCGTAATTAAACCGGCAGTAAGAATTTCATTCGGAGAAATTCCGGTTGCCAATGCTTGTTGGGTCAATTCGTCCACCCCATCTTGCTCTTTCAAAAACGGGGGATATGGGACTTTACGATTCAATTTCCCATATTCCACACAAACCGCTATTTTATTTAAAATATCATTCATCGCTATACTAATATTTACCGTTTGCTTCTCTTCTACGTATTTCTTTTACAGCATCTACCATTCCTTTGAAGCCCTCAATCTGCATATAGTCAGGTATGGAATTCCCTGAACCAAGTCCGTAACCTTTAGCTTTGGCACGGAAATGGGTTCCATCTTCCAGCACCTTCTTATACACTTCATCATAGGGATGCAAAATCAGATAATTCATATCAAATCCGCCAAATAGTCCAATTTTATCAGAATAATTATCAATCCAAGTATCATACGGAGCTATCTGATCTTCATTGGAATGTTTTGCATCAATCCCCATGTCAATAATATCCGGCATAACTTCAAAGATATTACCACAACTATGCAACAAGAATTTCTTGTTGCCGGCATGGATTATATCAATGACTTTTTTATGCTGAGGTAGAATGAATTGCCGGATTGTATCAGGCTCCAACATAGTAGCAGTACGGTGCCCAAGATCATCTCCCATACGGAAAAACACAAAAATATCACTATATTCACGTACCATTCTGGCCCACAACTTCTGATACAGTTCTCCTATCTTGTTGAACAAGTCAGAAAAAAGCTCCGGATCAAGATATTGCATGACGCATAGACTCTCATAACCAACCAGGTCTTGTGCAGATTCAAAAATACCATATCCGCACCCACCATAAGCCTTCATTCCGACCGGCATCACTCTACGAATAGCTTCTAATCTTGGAGAATATTTCTCCCAGAAAATTGCAGGCAACTCGTCGAAAGGATACTTCTCAAAATCATCACGTGTCTGGATAGGCCCTAATTTTCCACCCAAGATGGCCCCATGCCCCGGAAATATCTCACAAATGGCTGCTTCGTAGTCGAAAGCATCGTAGGTATGCTCTTTCCAAAAAGATATGTAGGTCGAGAAATAATCATCCAAATCAGCGTCTGACTTACAATTGTCTATTGACAGTTCACATCCCAAGCACTTGGCAATGAATGGAGGATCAATATGATGCTCATACAGAGGTAGATAATCGGGACGTTGATTATTCAGCACTTTCAGAATATTAGTATAATCAGGCTGAAAAACATTCATCGTATTGTTATTCATCAATCTAAACTCTATTTATTATTATAGTCTATCACTACTCCATTCACCAGGGTCTTTTTGCCCTCATAGGTGATTTTTCCTTCCGTTGGAGCCAGTACCAGTATCATCGCCTCATCAGCGGGCATACTAAACTTGAGTTTGCCTTTTACAGACTTGGCGATAAATTTATTGGAAATGGCATCATACACATCACAAGATATTGAGCCTAAGCAAATTTCCACCTTTTTGCTTACAGCATAAGGATTATAAAATAAATAACTCGGATATCCTTTTTCATGGAAGAAGTCTGTTTTCAACAAATCAAACTTCAAGATAGCTTCCACATTTGTTTTCTCCATAATACCACCCAGATAGCCTACAGAAGCTGAACTATACAGTGACAAATTCGTTTCAGCCCATCCGTAAGGCACAGCATCTCCCGTAGCAAAAGGACTTTTTCCATCTTTATATTGACGAACCGCCTCGTATGCTATATAAGAATTAGGATCATATTTACGAGACCATTCTGCACAATCCTGATTCTCAATCGGAAGATATTTTGAATAGAATAAGCGGTTAGCATTTGCAGAATTAAGCAGGAACTTACCAATAGCACGTGCATAACGATCGTCGTAACGTACCAGTGGAGCTAAGATACCCATTTGTTGGAATGCATTCATAATGAAAGCAAAATCACCCCAAGTTGTTTCACCTTCTTTACTTATAGCTGCCATCATTCCTGAAACATCCATACCACCCCAGTTACCTACAACAGTTCCCCAACCTAATGTATGCTGCCATCTTCTGAGTGGTCCTACGTCAAAACACCAATTCAATATCTTATGTAAATCATAATTTGTACCTAGCTCAGCATTCATACGGGCAGCATTGATGGTACCATACAAATATTGCAATTCATAAGACGGATTAGAGGTAAAACTAGAGAAACGTTCCATACAAAGTTTTGCCGCATCCAAATATTTCTGTTCGCGTGTCTGTGAATAAGCCATATAGAAAAGCCAGCCCATAGCACCGGCTGCTTCAGGTTCAGGTACACTTCCCAACAAAGGTTTCATCGTGTCAAAGTTAAATGCACGGAAATTCGTATCAGGCAATGTACCTTTCTCTGCATCGCCTCCCAATGCCTTTACACATTCCAGCCAACGGTCAGCAACAATGGTGAATTCCTCCTTAAAATTACCGACTTCAGGATACAAAGCATAGAGTTGATAAAACAGTATGTTGGGAATCAACTCATACCACCAGTCATATCCAGTCACTGCACTAGTCCGATTTCCATATAGGTTTAGTCCATTTTTGCAATTAAAGAACTCTTCGGACATCAAAACCCAATTCTGACCGAAAGAATTAGTCTTATCTACCCCACACAACGTTGCTCCAACAATTGACATAAACGTATTGATAGATTCTGTCTTCAAGGTATCGGTAGATCCGACAAAAGTGTATTGCAAATAGCTTTTACGTCCGGGGAAATTAGTAACATCCGAAGTAATTCGGGTTAACGGAAGATATTCTCCTTTCTTTGTTACATCATAAACCAGTGAATCATAACCAATCGCAACTTGCTTCCAATCGCGCATTATATAAGGTTCCGGTTTATTAGGCATTAACTCTATCCTATCGATTTTGAGTTGCTGTCCAAGCATGGCAGGAGCTATTCCCACCAAGAATAATATAGACAATAAATTTCTTTTCATTAGTATTATTGATTTAGATAAGGGCTATGAGCCAAACATGTATAATATTCACTACCACCATAATAAAACCACCACTTACCGTCGTGTAACGTTAGCCCATTGAAAAAGATGCAATCGCTGAATGATGAAATTGGAGTATAGGGAACATCCGCAGAATAACCATTTTCATAAGGATAATGCGGATTCGCCATCAAAACCGGTGCAGGCAGGTAATCCAAGGGTTTTTCAGGGTCTTTCTTAGAAAGAAGCACTTCGCCAATAGCATAGAAATGCCCGGTATGGTTACCTCCGGTAAACAATACAATGCGGTCAGGATCTGAACTTACATGATTGCATAAAGCAAAACAGCCTTCACCACCTGGCCAAGAATTCGGATTCTCTTTAGATTCCCATTTTATCAAGTCGTCCGAATAAGCAATCAGACCATCGTTCAAATACATAATATATTTGCCGTTCACTTTCACAGCCTCATTATGAGGATTCTGTAAAACAACTCCGTTACGATGAGTACGCTTTGCTTCAGGAAATACAATTCCCACTTTAGTCCAATGACGCAAGTCTTTTGAAGTAGCAAGGAATGTACCATTCTGTTTCAGATCTTTTTGATTTTCCCAGAACCACTGATTACAGAACAAATAGTAAACATCGTCTTTTCTGACCAGATTTACATCCTCATAACTATATTTACGGTCTTCACCGGTCCTGAAAAACGGACTATTAATTGTATCTTTCACAAAATGAATGCCATCCGTACTTGTAGCAAGGCCTATATCACAAATATAATCAATTGGAGTATTCTGTTCTATGTCAATTGGTTGTTCCCCTCTATATACATAGTAGAATACGTCATCCTTTATGATGATACTGCCATTATGCACACCTCCGCCATAACGACCCTTATCCCAACACCCTGGTGAAGGATACAATACGGGATTATGTTCATACTTGGTGCAAGGGCCTATTGCCCAAGGATATGTTTTATACATGTCAGTAGGCACCTGGATATCTTTCGGAAAAGTTCCCCACCAGCGCTCCGTACTATAAGAATAATGATGCCACGCTTTTTCATTATCTTTATTAGGAAACTGCCATTCAAATATCCCTTCTTGATTATTGTAATCTGTAATTTTCTCCTTCGTCCCACTACAAGAGGATAAAAGCGCCACACTCACAAGTAAAAAAAGTCCTTTTTTCATGTTCATTTCTATTTTAATTAATAATTGGTTATTCTTTGTAAGGAGCCTTTGCGAGACCAATTTGATGGTCGGCAGCTCCATAGTAAAGGTACCACTCTCCATCATGCAAAGTCAATGATTCGCAAAACAAGGTATAGTGGATAAAGCCCTTCTGTTCATAAGGTTCTGTAGGAACCATATAAGGGTCTTCCATTATCTCTACAATTTTCTCCGGATTGTCTTTCTTTATCAAACTTTGCCCTAAAGCATAATTCCATGTCATCTCGCCGTTTCCACCATTATGTCGGCTTCCGAGGAAAAGGATGATATTCTGTTTCGTCGGTTCATAATCTGTCATAGCCATACAAAACTCCCAAGGATAAAAGCCTTTTGGAATAACATTCTCTATATCTTTAATTTCCCAATGTATCAGATCTTCCGAATAACAAATATGTGCCGTATCATTTCCTGAACAGTACAAAACATATTTGCCATTGATTTTCACCGGCCTGTTCGATGGATCTGTAAGGATAGCGCCATTCTTGATATTTTTAATGTCCCAATCTCCCCAGATAGGGCCATGCTTAGTCCAATGTTTCATATCAGCAGAGGTGGCGACACAGAGCCAAAAACTGTGTTTGTCGGCACAATATGCCGTATAATAAACATAGTATGTTCCATCCAACTCAATCAAACGAGGATCTTCCAATCCGCCAGGAAGCTCATAATCAAACTCCGCTTTCAACACCGGATTATTAGGATAGCGCTTCCAATGAATACCGTCTTCACTCTCAGCAAAGCCTATTTGTGACCGATAATGTTTAAACAGAGTCGTATCGCTATTCTCACCACGATATAACATCAAAAATCTATTATCTCTTACAATAACAGCTGGGTTATAGGCATTTTGCGATTCCCAAGTACCGAACTTACCTTGCGGCTTCATAATCGGATTACCTTCGTATCTCTTGAATGGGCCAATAGCCCATTCAGGATACTTTTGAGAATAAACCGAGCTTGTTATTGCCCCCAACATTGTAAGCCCCAAAAGACTTAGAAGCAATTTATAGTAACTTACTTTCATCTTAAAATTATTTTCATCAATTAATAATTAGGATTTTGAGTCACAATATTATTGGTTCTATCTATTTCGCTTTGAGGGATAGGCAATAAATAATCTCTGTTTTCCTCAAAACGAGCACCTTTGGTTGTATTATATTTCGTTGCATACGCTTTCATGACTTGCCCGAAACGCTTCTGGCGGATAAGTTCTTCTCTTCTCCAACCTTCCATAGCCAACTCACGACGGCGTTCCTCCCAAATTCTCTGCCGAAGTTCATCCTTATTGGTAGTAGTTATATCCGGTAAAGAATTAGGTGTAGTAGCCGGAATATATACCTGCTTATCTCTTCTGGGATCTATCGGATCTGTTTCACGTGCTCTCTTACGAACTTCATTCAAATAAATCAATGCCTCACCGGATTTATTATTTTCATTCAGTGCTTCAGCATAGAGCAACAAAATATCAGCATAACGGATAAACCGGATATTATAAGAAATTAACCATACATCCCAGCCTATCTTATCTACTGCAGGTACAGTCATTTTATAGTCGTGATACCCTGTAGGAGAAACAGAGTTATTCTGCTCTTGTGTATCCCCAGCATAACGATCACCCGTATGAGTAAATACATAAGTAAGTCTCGGGTCATCAGCATCATACGCATCCCACAAATCTTGCGATGGACAATGGAAACCATAACCGCCATAACCGGCCACCGCCCCACGACTCGTGAAGAAATGAGGCACATTAGTTCCGGTACCTACATTCTTATTATACATCTGATTGGGAATTTCAAAAACAGATTCCGAACTGTTCTCATACTCCTTGAACCAATTATAGCTATATTGAGGCAGTAATTCATACTTTCTCGAATCTACAATCTCCTTGAGTACCTTCTCCGCTTCCACATAATTGAATGTAAACATATACGTTTTAGCTAACATGGCTCTTGCCATTCCGCTGGTCACACGATATTGTTCATCAATAGAATACTCACCCTTTGCCGGTAAATTTTTGGCATCCGTTAGATCTTGAATAATAAGTTCATAAATCCTTTCTTTAGGAGTACGTTCAGTAATAGTTACTGCGTCCGGAGTTGTAGGCTCTGTTATCAAAGGTACATCACCGAAAGAGGTAACCAAGAAATAGTAACCGAATGCACGAAGTGCTTTGGCTTCATTGACATATCGTTTCAACAATTCAGTGTCTCCTTGAGCGGACGGAGCATAATAAATCACATCATTAGCTCGATTTACCAAACCATACAATAAACGCCATCTTCTAGCAACCTCGGCATTACTAGGCTGAGTAATAAACTGTTCCATATCATACATTTCAGCCATATCTCCCTCACTACCACCGCCTTTCAGAGCGTCATCCGTAGTGCAATCACCTATCAGGTAATGGTCCAAAGCATACTCATTCCATTTGACTCTCAGCTGTAAATAAGCTCCGGTCAGAGCCTCACCAATTTGCGTATCTGTCTTATAAAAAGTTTCACTCGTTTGTTGTCCATAAGTTGTTGTATCCAATAAATTGGAACAACTGGAACCAGCAATACCTAATGAAAGTATCAACGAATATATTAATTGCTTTTTCATGATATTTCTGTATTATTAGATTAAAAATTTGCATTTATACCCAAAGTTATCACCCTCGAAGTTGGATAACGAGTATTATCATATCCCATATTCAATGGATTATTTGAACCGATTTCCGGATCGATACCGGAATATTTAGTGAATGTTAATAAATTCTGACCACTTACATAAATTCTTAAAGATGACAGAACTTTCATCTTTTCACAAATTTTCTTAGGAAGATTATAACCCAACTGAGCATTCTGCAAACGCAAATAGGAGCCATTCTCAACAAACCAACTGGAGCCATTACCATAGTTCTTATTTTCGTCAACAGTACTGATACGAGGATAAGATGCATTATCTCCTTCTTTTCTCCAAGCATTAGTATAAGCCTCTTTCAATGCATTCTGAGCGGAAGCCATACCAAATGACTTTGTTCCATTCCAAATATCATTACCCAAAGTTCCCTGAAATGCCAAAGACAAATCAAAATTCTTATAGCTTAATCCAACATTGAAGCCATAAATCAAATCCGGATTCGGGTCACCTATGAAAGTACGGTCTTCATCATCAATAGCACCATTGCCACTCAAGTCAGCAAAAATAAAATCACCCGGTCTGGCATTAGGCTGGATTTTCTTTCCATCCTTCACGTAATTATCTATTTCTGCCTGATTCTGGAAAATACCAATTTGTTTATATCCAAAGAAACGTCCGATAGGGCCACCTACATAAGTGCGGCTGACAGAACCTGTCAAGTAATAGTTCTTATCTGTAGTCAATCGTGTTACTTCGGTTTTATAGGTCGATAAGTTGACGCCAATGTTATAATTTAAGCCACCAACGTTATTTCTATAATTCAGATTCATCTCAAAACCTTTGTTCGAAACATCGCCTGCATTACTCCACGGGCTGTTAGGATAGGAAGAGAACTCCGGCATCGGCACTTGCAACAACATATCCTTTGTTTTTTTCACAAAATAATCAAAAGTCAAATCCAAGCTATTATTGAATAATGTCAAGTCGACACCAAAGTTAAGCTGCTGGCTTGTTTCCCATTTAATCTCCGAGTTGCCGATGTTCTTTGGAAGATACCCTTGAACAAAAGAATTTCCATAGTACCATTTATCATCCACACCTCCACCAATCAAAGTCAAGGCTGCATTGTTGTTGATGCGTTGGTTACCATTTTGTCCCCAGCCGGCTCTGATTTTCAAATTATCCACAACATTTTCCCAATGCAAATTCTTGAAAAACTCTTCATTACTAATTCTCCAGCCTAACGAGAAGGAAGGGAAATATCCCCAACGGTTACCTTTGGCAAACCTGGAAGAGCCATCAGTTCTAAAACTTACCGTTGCTAGATAAGTATCATTATAATTATAGTTGATACGTCCCAAATAAGACAATATCACACTTTCTGCTTTTGTTCCACCGGCTAAATCACCGGTAGTTTGCGAATCAAGTACATGGAAAGCATCATCATTACCCGGTCCTCCGGTTTTATAGGCATTAGCTGTTTCGCTCGTGTACTTCTCATAAGTAGTAGCTACCATAGCATTCAGTGCATGCTTCCCAAACTTCACATCATAATTGAATTGATTCTCAACTATCGAATTGAAAACAATGCCATTATTCTTCGTCAATTGAGTGGTAGTATTATACTTATCTTCTTTATTCGCCATATTGTTTTCTGTGAAAACAGAAGAATATATTGGCTTAAAGGCCGTATAAAGACTATGGTTCCTCTCAAAACTATATTGGAAACGATAACTGAATCCTTTAAACAACTTAACGTTTGCGAAGACATTTCCATATACATTCAAATTACTTGTATCACGATCAAATAAATTAAGATATGCAACCGGATTCGGATTAAACGCAAACTCGGTAGGAGCATACTTATTATATTCATAATCTGGAATAGAGGAATCTACTAAAGGATTAATGACCGGAGTAAAAGGATCGGCTTGTATGATAAAGTCAAAACGAGGCAAAGAAGAAGTATCCTTTGACTTGGTTTTAGCCAAACCAACGTTGGCACCTATCGTAATAAGGTCCTTCACGATATCATACTCCTGATTCAAGCGTAATGAAATGCGATTAAATTTCGTAGTAATAATGGCACCTTCATCATCCAAATAACCAATACTTAAAGAGGAGCGCATCTTATCCGTACCTTTTCGTATGTTTAAGTTATAATTCTGGTTCAAACCAGTCTGTGTCGCTTCATTCCACCAGTTCGTATCATATCCTCTCTCATACTGCCTATCGAATTTAGGATCTAAAGTCTGACCGGCATTCTTGTAAGCCTCATGCATAAATGAGTGAAACTCTGTGCTATTGCACATTTCAAGTGCTTTATAACTACTCTTAAAACCGACATAAGCATCCAAAGAAACAGAAGTCTTACCTGATTCACCTTTCTTTGTCGTTACCAGAATTACACCATTAGACCCTCTCGAACCATAAATAGCACAAGCCGATGCATCTTTCAATACCTCGATACGATCAATATCCGAAGGGTTCAAATTATTCAAGTTATCCAACGGCTGCCCATCAACAATATACAAAGGATTATTATCGTTGACAGACCCAAGACCTCTGACACGCACAATAGCACTTTCACCAGGCTGCCCAGAACTGGAAGAAACAAATACACCTGCCGCTTTTCCGGTTAATAACTGTGATACATTAGAGACTGCGTAATTTTTCACATCCTTAGAAGATACGGAAGAAATTGATCCCGTCAAATCACTTTTCTTTTGTGTACCGTAGCCAACAACTATCACTTCATCCAAAAGATTCATATCTTCCTTCATAGCGATATTGATTACACTTCTTCCCTTAACTGGGATAGACTGTGTTTCATATCCTATATAAGAAACAATCAATGTCCCTTGAGGGTCAACATTCAGTGAATACGTACCGTCCAGGCTAGTAATAGTACCCGTCCCTGCTCCTTGAACTGCAATAGCCACACCTGAGAGGATTTCTCCTGATCTGGAATCTTTTACGACTCCACTGATCTTTGTTTGGGCAAATGATGTCAAGACAAGACAAAATACACCCAATAAAACCAAAAATGTCCTTTTCATGCTGTAATGATTTAAAATTAATAACTATATAAAGGTTTACATCTAAACTCTATTTATCTCGATAAGCTTTTCCTGCCGGGATTTCAATCACCAAACACGCCTGATCGGCAGGGATGCTTATTTCACAAACCCCATTAATATTTTTTTGTAAATAAGCATGTGTCAACTTATCATATAAATCAACTGATCCGGAAGATTTATAAATGACTTTCTTATCTTCCTTATAGGGATTGTAATACAAATACACCGGATACTCCTCATTTGCATAAAAGTCCGTGCAATTACAATCTAAACGGAGAATGCCTTCCACATTGGTAACATCTACTATCGCTCCCAAAATACCTACCGGAGAAGTACTATAAAGACTAAACATCGTTTCAGGGGGATTGGCCGGGTTCCAGCGAGGACCATCACCAATCCCCATAGGGCTAATACCTTTCAAAGCCTTATTGCCATAATTATCCTCTGCTATTAACCCCTCATAAGATACAACTCCGCGGGTAATATCCTTTAGTTCAGGTAACCATTGGTGTTTATCATCCAGCTCATCCGGGAAAAATAAGCGGCAGGCATTTGCGTTATTCAACATCCATTTACCTATTGCACGCGCATATTGTGGCTGATATTTTACTAACGGAACTAATGGCCAAGCCATTTTAATGCTATTCATCAAAAATGCATAACTAGAAGTAATACTTCCTTGCAGCCCACTGACATCGTAATCGCCCCAACGCCCTACAATAATCCCCCACCCGGTTCGTCCTTTTTTACTGACACAACCGTCAAAAGCCCAGTCAATCATTTTAGTAATATCATATTGAGTCCCTTCCTCGGCATTTAAGCGGGCTGCCGTATAGATGCCCAATGGCAATAAAATCTCATAAAAACGACTTTCTTTCTGAGCATGTAGCACGTCTATTGCTGATTTCGCCCCTTCCAGATAACGAGGATCTTTATATTTCTGATATGCTGAATACAGCACGTAACCATGTCCTCCAGCCGCATCTTGCTGGTAAGGAATATTGTTTACCATACCTTTCATCTGACCATAATCAAAAAAAGAATAATCATAATTCCCACTCAAAACAGAATCTGCTTTGTAGAATTGTTCTGCAATTGAACGCTGTATTCTATCAGCCCCATCAATATCAGGATATAAATCACAAATTGCATAAAACAATGCATTAGGCAATACGTCATACCACCAGTCGCGCCCATAACCTCCGCCTTGCAGTGCTACATCCGGACAAGTATTATTCATCATGATATTCCAACCAGTATCAGAATTGAAGTAGTTCTGGATCATCTTTACATAATTGAATCCATCCTGCCGTGATTTGTCTATTCCAATCAAACTCGCCCCAAGAATGGCAGCCATTGAATTAAGGCTCTCATGAAACTCGCCATCATTATGGTTAGGTCCTTGGCGTACATCATGAATAGCTGTATATATCCCAAACGTTACTTGGGGAATATTTCTTTTTGCACTATCCAACCAAATTACCGGACCGCAAGGAAAGTCCGAATCATAGTCAAATGCAAATGCATCAAAATCTTTAGCCTTCTGCTTCCAGTCCAGCATTTTATAAGGAGTAGGAAAATTCGGCATAGCATCTATACGTGCAATATTTTCTTGCACGACCGGTTTCACTTGTGCACAAGAGGATAATAAACCGGCCAGAATTGCTGATAGAAAAAGAGTTGTGTATTTCATATTAGTATCAATTTTTATCGAGTAACTTTTATAATGTATTTAGCCAATGGAATTGAAAGCATCTGTAGCAATGCAACAATAATCAGAGCATATTTCAAAGCAAAAATTTCGGAGACAAACCAAGCTAAGACGATAAAGAGTCCCAATCCTGTTGCCCGTCCAAAGAACAAACCAATCTCATGACTCATGATATATGTGTATTCATTCCTCTTCTCCTTCTGAGAAACAATATCAATGCAGTGCATCATAATCGGATAATAAGCCAAATCATGCAACGGCTGAAAGAATACTTTACACAAGATAAACACAATGACACCAACCGCAGAGAACAGAATTCCATTCACTAAAGTGCCAATAAAGAATATAATAATACCTATAGAAAAAATAATAATACGGTGTTGAGGGCGTGAAACTCGCCCTAAAACATAGACTATAATAGCGGTTAATAAGCCTCCTAATCCCTGAATGACTCCAAGTTCGCCCTCAGCACCCAGAAGATACATAACCAAAATAGCAGGAGCCGTCACGAGGAAACCTTGTACCAATCCTTTCAAAGAAGCAAGCAACAACATCTTATTCCAGACAGGTTCAAACTTCACGTATAGATACTTCTTCTGTTCTGGGTTATGAAAAGAGCCATGGAATAGAGTTATACATGCAATAACCGTGATGACAAATACAAACAGCGTAACAATACGGTAAGCACCATTCATATCTATTTCTATATCGTTCCAATGAAGTCCGGCAGCCCATACCAAAAATCCCCCTACCCCAATAGGTACAATAATAGAACAAACCGAGAAAAAGAAAGACTCCAAACCAAAGAAATAGTTACGATTAGCATCATTTGTCGAATTCAAAGCCAACAAATATCTGTTTGCCCAGAAGAAACCAGATGCGATTCCCATAAACAATCCTGCAACAAAAAGTTCACCGAAGCCCATTGTCTTCAACCCCATCATAACTACCATTGAAAGTCCACTGACCAGAATGCCAAAAGCATATAAATGTTTTACCTGGAATCTTTTCAATAGTTCCCCATTAATAACAGAAGCCACAACAATACCAACATACATCGCCAACTGATACAGAGCTACATAAGAAGGATTATTGGTATTGCGCATAATATAAGCCCCTACAAATATTTCCACTACTGGTAAGACAAATGCATAGAACATATTTGTCAGCAACAGAATCTGCATATTATGCGGTTGCTGTTTAAAGAACGTGAACTCTTTAGTAATCTTTGATAGCATAGTGTTTTTCAATTAAAAAGTAAGAGTCTGCAATATCTCATTAATGGAAAACGTAGCTCCACAAATCACCTCATCGCTAGCACCATAATACATATAAACAGTATCTCCTTCCACATAATGTCCAATAGTGAAAACTACATTTCCGAAAAAACCAGTCTGTTCATAAGGCATGACAGGTTCCATTATCGGTTCTTCACTGCGTGCCAAAACCACTGAAGGATCATCCAAATCAAGCAATATAGCCCCCAAACAGTAGCGATGTTCCTTTGTTGCACCATGGTATATCTCCAGCCAACCTTCAGATGTCTTGATAGGAGGTCCTCCGGCACCCAAACGAGCCTCATCCCACATACCTTCCCGCGTAATGGCTATGCACCTATGATTCCCCCAATGCACTCCGTCAGGAGATTCGGCCAACCACATATAATTACCGCCCAGCTCCGGACTGCTGGGACGATGAAAAGCATAATACTTTCCATGAATCTTTTCTTCAAAAAACACGCAATCTTTGTTATGAGGAGGAAATATCATGCCCTTACGTTCAAAAGTTTTCCAGTCATTCGTAATGATAAGCCCCACCCCTACAGCAATCGGGGAGACTTCTGTATATGTCAGATAATAACTATTCTCTATTGTTGCAACTCTGCAATCTTCTATACCGAAACTTTCTAAAGCCCCTTCACCATAAATAGGTTGAAACTCATATTCTTCAGAGAACCGGATACCATCTTTACTGAAAACCGGACGCAGATAAGATAAGGTAGTCAGATAATTCTGTCCCTTATACTTTATAACGCGAGGGTCGGAAGCGTCTAGTTGCGGATCATTCTTATCGAAAGTCAAGACTTCTATATTACCGAATTCATTATATACCGGAAAGCTGATTTTTCCTTCTTGCTGCTTAGGCCTCTCGGCAACCCGCAACAACAACCCGATTTTTCCATTCCATCTAAATACTCCGGGATTCAGTAAACAAACAATTTCCATGCCGCTAATCTTAGCTTTCAATTTAGAAGGTTCCAGCAATGGGTTTTCTTTAAAACGGTGTGCAATATCCATAGTTTTTCATTTATTGATTTGCACAAAATAAACAACTTAATGGCATGCAAAAGGTATGCTCCACTTGCAAAGGAGTATACTAAACTGACAAAGATACCATATGTAAAGGGAGTATACTATTTTGAATAGCAGGAAGACTACCATACTACTTTTTCACACTCTCTCGATATTCTTTTGGAGTCATATTATACTCTCTTAAGAATAATCGATAGAAATAAGCCTTGTTATTGAAGCCACATTTATACATAACCTCCAAAACTGTTTCATTCGTTGTTTTCAATAAATGTTCTGCTTGTTTCAAACGCATCTTTCTAATAAAATCTGTAGGAGTCTCGTTCTTTATATCTTTCAATTTACGATATAGCTGCATTTTACTGATGCCCATTTCTAAGGTAAGAGTTTCCAAAGAGAAGTCGTCATTACCCATATTTGCAGTGATAATCTTCGTCAAGTTGTATATAAATTCTTTATCTTCCTTATGAATCAGTTTTCCATCTACGTATTCAATAGAAGATATAGGAGAATTAAAATAGTCTTTCAATCCCTTACGATTACTCAACAACTGTCTGACAGTAGCCAACAAATGTTTCTCATGAAAAGGTTTAGTTAAATACGCATCGGCTCCTATATGCGCACTCTCTATCTTACTGTCAACCGAAGCATCAGACGATAATAAAATAATTGGTATATGAGCAGTCAGCTCCTGAGCTTTTATCTGCTCAATTAGTTCAAAACCATTCATCCCAGGCATAATAATATCACAGATAACTAAATCCGGAATCCGCTTCTTTAGTAAATCCAAAGCATCTTTACCATCGGTAGCTGCCAATACATTGTACTGCTCTTGCAATATATCCAATAGGAGTATCCTAATTTCATCGTCATCATCAACTATCAACAATGTATTCAAGTCATTTTGCAAGTTTACTTCCACATCTTGTTTTTCAACGAGCACTTTCTCTGATGGCAATTCAATCCTTGGCGACTTCGCAGTCTCCTCTACCTTCGAACGAGAAGCAGACTTCTCCAACATAGGAAACTGCAAAATGAAAGCAGTATATTCATTCAATTTACTATCTATTTTAATCGAACCTTTCATTAAATCGACCAAGGTCTTACATAAAGCCAACCCGATGCCAGTCCGGGTTTCAACCCCACTCAAAATCTGATCTTCAAGACGATCAAGCACTTTAAAACGGTTAAAAACCAAAGATTGCTCTTCTTCCTTAATACCCTTACCCGTATTCTTTATTATTAAATGTAGATATCCGTCTATCAAAGTCATATTCAACGATACGGTTCCCTTGTTAGGGGTATATTTAAAAGCATTAGACAGTAAATTAAACAAGACTTTCTCAAATGCACTCCGATCTGTATTCCAAGTTCTTACATCAGGAGTAATCTCTATAGTAAAAGTTATCTCTTTTTCTTCTGCAATATCCACAAAGTTGCCAGTAGTATTAGCAACCAGTTCCCACATATCTACATCCTGTACATACAATTCCAAATATCCAGTCTCTACTTTACGGAACTCCATTAATTGCTGTATCAGCGACTGCATACGTTCTGCATTCGACTTTATCACAGACAAATATCGTTTCAATACAGGGTTGTCACCGCACAATTTGAACAACCTTTCAGAAGGGCCATAAATAAGCGTCAACGAATTGCAAAACTCATGAGCTATATTAGTGAAAAAACGAAGTTTAGCCTGATGAATCTCTTCGGCTTTCTGATTTTCGAGCATCTCCAACTCCAACTTCCGCTTCATCTTTATCTTATGTATGGAGTTTCTATACAGAAAGCCGATACAAACCACCAATAAGACTGTATATATCAAATATGCATACCAGCTAAGCCACCATGGTGGATAAACCCGAATATTCAAAGTGTAGCCATCTTGACTCCATTCTTTATTTGCATTGCAGCATTTCACATATAAGGTATATTCTCCCGAAGGCAGATTGTTTAAAACAATCGTTCCAGACGTGCCCAAATAGGCCCAATCCTTACTATACCCCTCCACCATATAAGCAATCTCACATTTTGAGCTTTGTATATAATCAATAGGTACAAATCTGAATGTTAGCAGATTTTCCTTATGATTCAGCTTCAAGTACTTTTTTTCATCCAACCGATCTTCAATCTGTACCTCGTCATTATTGATAGAGAAGGCCGTCAGATAGAGGCTTGGCATATAAGTATCTTCTTTAATTTCCAAAGGATTAAACTTGCTGTAGCCATTCATTCCTCCAAAATAAAAATAGTGGGAGTAAGGTGATTGATATGAAGCTCCGTCAGAAAATTCATCATCCTGTAAACCATCAGTCAGAAAATAAGATACTATCTTCTCTCTTTTACTATCCAGGCGGGCCAACCCACGATTGGTACTGACCCACAAATTACCAGCCTCATCCTTTAAAATGCCATGTATTGTATTGTTAGGAATACCTTCTTTTTCCGTATACCATTGAAATAAACTATCTTTTCTGTCAACCAAATGATTCAATCCATTACTTGTCCCCACCCATAACGAATTATCTGTATCTTCATAAAGACAAAGAACATCATCATTACTGATTGTCTCTTTTTTCGCCGAAGAGTGGCGATAATGAGCGAATTGTTCTGTTGCAAAATTCAAGTAGTTCAAACCACCACCTCGGGTAGCTACCCATAGGCCTTCTTTTCCATCTGGCAGAACAGAAAAAATAGAATTATTATTCAAGCAGTTATTACAATCAAATTGATACCGGTATTGCTTATAAGATTTAACGGAAACAGGATAAGAGCCTCTATCGAGTACAATTTTAAACAGCCCCCACCCATTTGTGCCAATCCATAAAACCGAATCACTCTGCGCACAAATAGAGAATTCACCTTTCAAGTCTGCGGGAGTCTTTTCCACTTGAATCAGTTTTTTCTCTTTTATGGAATAGTAATTCAACCCGGTTCCTTCCGTACAAATCCAAACATACTCGTCATCTCCAGTAAATGCGTAAACCGAGTTATGCAATAGTCCTTCAGTAATGGTCAGGTTCTGTACAGACTGCTCTTCTTCATTGAAAAGGAATAACCCTTTTCCCTTAGTACCAATAAATAACGTACCATCCTGGGTTTCCCAGAAAGCTCTGACCGGAGCGTTACCAAAGTTTATGGCAGGTATTTTAGAAGAGCGCATGAATTTATTTTGCTGCTCCGACAATAAAACGACACCGCGCGTGTCTGTTCCCACCCAAAGAATATGTTGTTCCCCTAAACAAAGAGAGTTGATTGAAATATCTTTCAGTAAAGCTTCCGTTGTATTACTATCAATGTCCCAACGATACAGCCCTTTCAATGTTCCAATGTAGCAATAATCATTCTGGAAAATCATGGCGGTTATCTTATCATGAAAATTGATTTCTGCCTTTCTAATCGCTTTATTGCCCGAACTAATCCTAAACAAGTTTTTTTCAATAGTTTGAGCCCAAATTATATCCCGTACAGCATCATAAAATACAGCTTCTACTTGATTGATATTCGCCACTTGCTGCATACTATCTACCAGTACTTCCTCTTCTGATATATGATGAAACTTTATGCAATACAATTCATTTGCTTCTGTACACAACCACAACCGGCTGGCATTATCAAAGAACATTTGCTTTACATTGAAAGAGATTTTTATATCCAATCGGACAAAGTCATGTTTAGACGTTTCATAGAAATAGATACCATATTCATTTACCGATGCAAAAATACGCCCTTTCATATCTTTCGCTAAAAAGAAAGAACGCTCTTTAAAAACATTTTTCCTGGTGTTTGCACAAAAAAAGTTCTGAAACTCATCCTTATTTATATCATACCGATTTATACCATAATCTGTTGCAACCCAAATTACTCCTTTTCTTTCTTCAATAACGTTTCTGATGATATTATTACTTATACTGGGAAGAGAAGATAATAAGTCCGGTTTGAAAACTCTTATATCCCGGCTATTAAACATATTGAGTCCATCCCATGTCCCAAACCAAAGTAAGCCGCAAGAATCTTGAAAGATGCAGTTGACAGAGCTGTTCGACAAGCCATCTTGATTCGTTAAATAACGCCCGTCCAATCCACTTCCCCATAGGCAGGGAGAAATAAGGCAGAAAAGAGAAATTATGAAATCTTTTATTCCAACATTCATTTGTAAGTTTTAATTTGAGTTAACAAATTGCTATTATATTTATTGCAAAGCTAACAAAACTTCGTTTACTCCCAATACTATCACGACTTTTTAATACTTCTCATCTGCATCCCTTAACAAGGATGCAGATATCAAGGTTCTGTACCAAATAGGAATGACGAACAGCCTTTCATCACTCCTTCCCTTCCTGATACTCCAATATATCCCCCGGCTGGCAATCGAGTTCCTTGCAGATTGCTTCCAGTGTAGAGAAACGGATGGCCTTAGCCTTTCCGGTTTTGAGAATAGAGAGATTGGCAGGCGTAATATCAATCTTCTCCGCCAGTTCGCCCAAAGATATCTTTCTTCGGGCCATCATTATGTCAAGGTTTACTATAATCATATAATTGTGTTCTATTTATCAATTATTCTTTTCCCACTCACACCTAAATAGTTAAGTCCTGTTCTTCCTTTATCTTCACCCCGGCGACAAATATCTCGGTGAAAAGAATTATAATAACCAGGGATGTGAAATCCGTATCATGCGATGCAACCACTTCATAGCCCAGCAGAGCCACTTGCTTCACTGCTTCAAGATGATTCAGCCAATCGTGCAAAGTCATCAAGCCGTACAATGCAGCAAACGAATAAGTAAAGAAACGCAACCGGGCTACATTATCCGAAGTAAACACTTCCCGCTTTGAGATGGATACCAGCAAACGTATCAGACAATAGATTCCTACAAAGAAAGGAATGATGGCAAACATGGCAAAGAAGTTCACTATGGAACTCCAGACAGTGGGGACAATCACAGTGCCTATTCTCTTTACCTGATAAGGTACTGACTTATCGGCAAAACGATTCGTCAAGGAATCGACTGCTGTCGTTTCCAAAGGTCTTACATCCACATATACCTTATCAAATAAACCGGAATACTCCGGCTGTGGAGTTCCCGAATGCACATTTACACTATTGTAACCCTCAAGAAAACTATTCTTCATATCCACCCAGCCCGCTATCATCGCATAGGTAAACTCTGCAACAATGACCAATATAGCCAGGATACCCAATATACTTATCTTTTTCATAATCCTCCCCCCACATTAAACCGTTAAATCCTGCTCTTCCTTTATCTTCACGCCGATGGCGAATATCTCGGTGAACAATGCCAACAGCATATAATTGAACCAAGCATACTTGAAAGAATAAGGCAACACCTCGTATCCCTCCAGCCGCACTTGAGAAGCCAAGTCATGATAGATGCCCCATTGCTGCAACTCGAATAAAAGACTCACCGAAATCAGCGCATAGACAAAGATGCGCATCCGACGCACATTCTTGTGCACAAACACCTCGCCTTTCGTGGCAGTAAGCACCAGCCGCGCCACACTATAGAACCCGTAAAGCGCAAACAGTCCCGCAGGAAACAGCAAGAACGATACCCACCGCCACTTCGTACTACGGAAACCTTGCACCGATACCTCACTTGTATTGCAATACATGGGCGTATCCTGTGCCGCACTAATCAAAGTATCGGCAGGCAGCGTATCATCTGCCCGCACCAAAAGTGACACAGAGGGTAAGGCATGAAAATCCTTCTGGTCGCCCGCCTCATTCCAGCCGTCCATAAATCCACTAAACATATCCGTTACAACACTACCAATAAACACTACCAAAGCCAGGAAGGCACATACTCTGATTTTATTCATATCTCTGTCCGTTCTTCTTATTATTAAATCGTCAAATCCTGCTCTTCCTTCATTTTCAATCCAATGGCAAACACTTCACCTACAATCAGCGAACAAAGCCCAAGTACCAGCGTGGTAGTGCTCACCAATTCTGAGAGGCTCAGCTCGTAACCATGCAGCGAGAATACGGTATCGATACCTATAAAATCAAGATATGATGACGCAAAGGTACAGCAGAAGCTGACAACCAGTGCCATTCCCAATCGACGCAGCCGACGTACATTCCGCCAGTTGAAGATGTCGGACTTGTTGATAGAGATTATCAAGCGGATAAACAATACTACTGCCCAAAGGGAAAAGCCCAAATGCAGATATATCAGCAAATACTTTGCCACCACTTTCCCGACAGAATCATGAGAATCTACGCTGACCATCAACGAAGAGTAGGCTGCAGGCACATAACTCCTGCTTTTCTCATTGTAGACGGAATCCCTGAAGAAATCAAACGACTCCATGGAAGAAGGTATCAGGTTGACAACCTTCAGGTTCATCAGTTCCTTGTAGGCAGCAATGTCACTCCCTTTCTTTCCCAGCTCCAGTCCGGTCTGCGCCCCCATCTTGGCTCCCAGAAAGATATAGTACCCCTGCTCCAATACCGAGTAACTCAGTACAAGCATTACCACCAGGCAGAGAATGTTTAATCTTCTTTTCATAATTCAGTTGTTGTTGTATTAGTATCAGATATATTATATTTATTCAGTTGTTTCAAGGAGAGTAGAAGCAACAATATGAAAACCACTGCCCAAACCAGTACATACGGGTTACTCAGCAGATGTGTCACATCCTCCATTTCAGGATGTTTCAGGCTCAGATAGACAGACAAGCCGTTATTCATGATATGTATCAGAATACATGCCATAAGACTCCGTGTCTTATAATAAAGCCAGGCAAGCAAGAAACCGATGAGGCAAGCACCTATTATCTGAACCGGATTCAGATGAAAGATACCGAATATCAACCCGGAAAACAAGATAGCCTTTGCCGGGCTATATCTGCGAAGCAGCTCCTTGGTAATGGCACCACGGAAAAGCAGTTCTTCCAGTACGGGTCCCAAAACAGAAATACAGAGAATACCCAGCCAACCGGATTGCAGTATATCAAATGTCTGGTCCAACAAATTGGGCAAAAAAGTAAGTTCGGACATCAGAAGACCTATTATACATATGGAAGTCATTCCGGCAAGCAGGCTCCATGCCAGATAAGGGACTGACACCGGAGAATACAGATGCTTGTCTCCCGTCAGGTAGTTCTTGCGCCACAAGTACAGTCCCATGAAAACAAAGCCCAGCAGCATGGTAGGCGCCACAGCAATCTGACCAGCCTTGTCCATGTCGAAAGTTCCATAAGCGAAATACGTATACAGCAGACAGAAAGGTCCTGCAAACAGTGCTCCTATAAGCTGCATCAAAAAGTAAATCAATACTAGTTTTATTGCCGTTTTCATTGTTCTATTCGTCTAAAAGTTCGCAAAGATACACATTTTCTCTGTCAATCCGTCAAGCTGTGGCAACAAGTCCCATCAGCAGCACCATCACTGTAGAAAGTGACAATACCAATAGTGTAATACTCATAAATGCTCTTCTCATAACCTAAGCCCCTCCCTCATTTCTATATTGTTCTTCATTTATTTCACTGCCAGGAGCAATACGTCTTCCTCTGCAGTGGCATGTTCCACCAACAGATTCCAGTCGTTGTCCTTCTTACTCCATTTGTAACTCAAGTAGTTGATGTCATCTCCCGCCTGCAGATAAACTGCTTTTTCTTTCACATCGGAGTAGGCATGCGTCTTGTTGTCCCACAAGGCATATTCCACATCCGTACCGGCTTCCGTATAATTGTAGTTCAAGCAATAGAAGCGTTCAAACGCCTGCTCAATCTCGTTCCATTTCAACGCTTCCTTCTGTATCGTACGCCCTTGGGCATCATAGATGAAATTGTATTTCAAATGGTTCTGCAGAAACTTACCGTTCTCTACTTTATATACAATCTGGGACTCCACCTGATTTCCGTTCATCACTTCATTATAGGCAAAGTTTTCCTGGATATTACCACCAAAAGCATTTATCACTACTGTCACTACAAAGATTGTTGTCATTACTAAAGTTTTCATACCGTTATTGTTTTATTAGTTCTTTATTTTGTTTTTCGATAATCATTTATCGTTTTTCGATATGCAAATAAAAGACCTTTTTTTGATATGACAAAGAAAAACAGAAAATATTTATCGAAAAACAATAAAAAAAACGCGTTTTACGATAAATACACAGAAAACAAACACTTCAAACGGGAAAATACATAGAACTGCAAGGAGATAAATGACCTCGCCTTATGTTTATAAAGAAAGAATGGATTTAATCTCCACCTCGTCACGGTGAAGCTGGGCAATAAGTTCTTCTATACTGTCGAATTTCAGTTCAGGACGGGTGCGGCGCACAAAGGAAAGACGCATCGGCTGCTGATAAATGTCAGCATCAAACCGGAATATATGGACCTCAATACTGCGATCGGGGCCGTTCTCCAACGTAGGTCGGTAGCCAATGCTTAGCATACCGCCGTACTCCTTGCCTTCAACACAGACACGGACGGCATACACACCATCGCAGGGAATCAGCTTGTCAGGATCGGAAACACGGAGATTAGCCGTAGGAAAACCTATTTTACGCCCCACTTGATAGCCGCCGACAACCGTACCGTCCAAAAAGAAATCATATCCCAGATACTCGGCAGCTTCCGAAACGTTTCCCTCCTGCAACAGACCTCGAATAGCCGAGGAGCTGACAGTAACCTCCGTTACCGATGTCTCCTTACTATAAGAATACGCGCGCGCAAGAAGCACCTCCATACCCAATTCGCGACCATAGTGCACATAGTCTTCAAAACCCTCGCTGCGGTTATGCCCGAAACGATGGTCGTACCCCACTACCAAAGCTTGTATCTGATAGCGATCCTTCAGTATGGACATGAATTCCCGTGCCGAAAGCCGGGCTATTTCAGGAGTAAAATCAAGCATCATGCAATAATCCACCCCAGTCTTGGCAAGCAGGGAAACTTTCTCATCACAAGTGGTCAATAACTTCGGATGATAATCGGCCTGCATCACTTTACGCGGATGTACCGGAAAAGTCACGACCGACGAAGCAAGCCCACGCCCGGCAGCTACCGCACACACTTGCTCTATCAGGTAGCGGTGTCCCCGATGTACTCCGTCAAAGAAACCGATAGTGGCTACACTTGGACGGGAACCAATGTCCGATGTTTCACAAAACAACTGCATGTCTCCAATCCTCGTGGGCCTTTGGCGTATAGGTAGAAATACCCAACGCCTCCGCTGTCCGGCAATTGGCCTCAGAATCGTCAATGAAAAGAGTCTCGTTGGGAAGAATACCGGTCTCATCCAGTACTTTCTGAAATATATCGGCATCCGGTTTTGCCATCTTCATCTCATAAGAGAGATAGATATGCTCAAAAAAGTCCTCCGCACGGAAAGCCTTGTAGCGAAACGCGTGCAGACACGACCATTGCCAATGGATTTCATTGGTGTTGCTCAGCAGATAGACCACATATTTTTTGCGCAGTTCCAACAGTAAATCCAATTTAAAAGTAGGAATACTCACCAGGAAACTGTTCCAGGCGTCATCTATCTGGGCATCAGTCACCGGTTTCCCTATCTTTCCACGAATCACTTCCCGGAACTCCGCACTGGTAATCAACCCTTTTTCATATTTCTGGAAGAAATCCTGCTGGTGATAGAGATCCAACATGACTTCCACGTCCGGCAATCCCAGCTTTCTGAAATTCTCTAAACAGCGCTGGCGGTCCAAATCAATCAGAACTCCGCCAAAATCAATAATAAGGTTCTTGATTCCTCTTCTTTTCATCACTATTTCTGTGTTAAACGTCGGATAAGGCGAACCAGTTCACCTATCCACAAAACAAACGAAGTAGAAACGACAATCGTCATCCAAGTCATAAAATCGAGCGGCACTGTGCGGAATACAGCTCCACCAAACTGTACAATCAGTATCTGTCCGCCCAAAATGGCAAGTATAATCAGCTCCATGCCATAAGATTTAGAAATGCCCTTGAACGCCGAGTCCGAAGTGCCGAACACACGTGCATTGAACAAGTTCCAGAACTGAAGCATAACAAAGAACGTGAAGAACACAGTCAACCGATAGGTAGTCATCCCCCCCTCTTCACTGTTAAACCAGAAGAGCATTCCCATAAGCAATACCAGAAAGGCAAAACCCATTCCCAAAATGTAATACCTCATGGACTTGGTTATAATGAAATCCGTACTCTTACGCGGTTTTTCCTTCATCACGCTCTCACTGGGTGGAATGGACGCCAGGGCCAGGGCCGCAAACGTATCCATAATCAGGTTCACCCACAACATCTGCGTGACGGTCAAAGGAAGCGTCGTACCCACCAGTGAGCCCAGAAGAACGATAAACAAAGCCACAAAATTGATAGTCAGCTGAAAAACAATGAAACGCTGTATATTCTTATATAGAGAACGTCCCCACATCACGGCCGTACCTATACTGTTGAAGGAGTCATCCAGCAGCGTGATGTCGCTGGCCTCCTTGGCAACGGAAGTCCCGGTACCCATCGAAAGTCCCACTTGCGCATGGTTCAACGCAGGAGCATCATTCGTGCCGTCACCCGTCACAGCCACTACCGCACCTTTCTGCTGCAACAGTTGCACCAGACGCTGTTTGTCTGTGGGGCGTGCACGCGACATTATCTTCAAGTCCATCACACGGTCCAATGCCTCCTCATCCGTCAATTCGGCAAATGCAGCTCCCGTAATGCGGTTCTTTTCCGTATCCTCCGGTTTCCACAGACCAATCTGGCGTGCTATCTCGGTAGCCGTACCCGGTGTATCTCCCGTCACAATCTTCACTCCGATACCTGCCGACTGGCATTTGGCAACGGCCGCAGGCACATCCGGACGGATAGGGTCACTGATGGCAACCACACCGAGGAACGACAAGTCATTTTCAGCAACCAATGACACACAATCAGACGCTTCCGCATCATCCACAATCTTGAATGCAAAGCCAAGTGTACGCATAGCCATATTCTGATAGTTGAGCAACTGAGCCTCCACTGTAGAACGGTATTCCACCGCATCCACACGCTTGCCGTCCAACATGACATCCTTGCATTTACCCAAAACAATCTCGGGAGCTCCCTTCACATACAGCACCTTCTTCCCAATCAGGGGAGATTGCACCAGGGTAGCCATGAATTTCCTTTCCGTAGAGAAAGTCAGCTGGTCGATAACCGTAGCTTTCTCACGCAGTGCCAGGTAGTCGCATCCCTGACTGCTCAGCCAAAGCAGCAGTGCCACCTCCGTGGGATTACCCACCCCTTTCGGCTTCTCTCCAGTCACCTCTTCTTCCAGGAAAGCAGTGGAGTTAGCACTGATACCTTCCATTACCAGCTTGCTGAGGTCATCATTCCCCAGCTGCCCGTTATTCTTCAAACTATAGAAGTTGGGTTCATGCACCTGCATCAGATTTTGGGTCAATGTCCCGGTCTTGTCGGTACAAATCACTGTAATGGCTCCCATCGTCTCGCATGCATGCATCTTGCGCACCAGATTGTTGGTGGAGAGCATACGCCGCATGTTCAACGCCAGACTGAGTGTCACGCTCATCGGCAATCCTTCGGGCACAGCCACCACAATCAGGGTAACTGCCATCATAAAGTATTGCAAAGTAGCCTGCAAGGCCGGCAGCCAATCACGGAAGGTGTGGAATGAAGAAAAATCATAGACCAGTACCACATCCTTTACAAAGAAAATGAGAAAAGCCAGACCCGCTACGGAAAAGCCAATCTTTCCAATCAGATTGGCCAATTTGGTCAACTGAATATTCAGCGGAGTAGGTTCCGTATTCTGTTCGGTACTTTGACGTGCCACTTTACCGATTTCCGTAGCATCGCCCACAGCCTCCACACGCATGGTGCCATGTCCGTCCACCACCGTTGTACCGCGCAAAATGCGGTTGGAAGCATACGTAGCCTCTTCGTCAAAGTCAGCTTCTACGGTAGTTTTCGTCACTACCGGCTCACCGGTCAGATTCGATTCGTTCACTTGCAGGGAAATGGCTTCCAGCAATTCACCGTCCGCCGGAACCTCTTCACCGGTTTCCAGCACCACTATATCACCCACCACTACATCTTTACGGGGAATCTCCTGCACATGTCCGTTACGAATTACTTTCACCAAAGTTTCTTCGTTCACTGCATTCAGCAGGTCAAACTTCTTTCCGGCATCATACTCAAAGAAGAAACCGATACCGGTAGCCAGCAGAATGGCTACTATAATGCCGATAGTCTCGGCATATTCATTCTCTACAATGGAAATAATCAAAGAAAACAGAGCGGCAACCAGCAATACCCTTACTACGGGGTCCTCAAACTTCTCCAGATACAATTTCCATAAGGAAGGCCGTTTAGGAGGCGTCAATAAATTTACTCCATGTTCGTCGCGGCTCTTCCGCACTTGTTCGTCGGTCAGTCCGACATGATAATAATCATCCTTTATTGCAGTCATGCAAGTCTTTAGGTTTAATTTTGGAACGCAAAAATACAATAATAATCCGGGAAAACAATACCTATATAATGATTAGTGATTAATTGACTGTCATTGATTCTCTTTTTCCCTCACCAGTTTCGGTCTGGTTGCAGGCTCCCACGGCAATGTGAACCAGAAAGTCGAACCTGCCCCTTCTTCCGATTCCACGCCTATTTCGCCCCCCAATTTGCGGACAATGGTCTGGCAAATGGAGAGTCCCAGTCCGGTACCGTTCTTTTCCTGCTTCAGCTTGACGAAACGTTCAAAAACATGTGGCAACTTTTCCTGGGGAATACCGGTTCCCGTGTCTTTTACGTAGAAATAGAGACCTTCCTCATAGGGTCTGAATCCGAGGGTAATACTGCCTTCCTGGGTGAACTTCAGGGCATTCGTCATAAAATTGGATACCACTTGTGCAAGCCGGTTTCTGTCTGTATGCATGGTATATTCCTTCTCAGAAGCCTCCCGGACAATCTGCACTCCACTACCCAGCTCGGCCACCCGCATACGGAACTGTTGTTCCAAATCGAACATCATCTGGTTGATGTCCACATCCGAGAACACAAATTCCAATGTTCCGGCTTCTATCTTCGAGAGGTCCAGAATATCAGCAATCAGCTGTTGCAGCATTTCATTGTTACTTTGCACAATTTCCAGGAACTGTGTCTTCTCCTCGTCTGTCGATGCAGAGGCCAGCAATTCCGAGAATCCGACAATTGCGTTCAGCGGGGTACGGATTTCATGGCTCATATTCGCCAGGAACACCGATTTGGAGCGGTCGGCATTCTCTGCCTTCTCACGTGCCAGTTTCAATTCAGCTTCCACTTGTTTCAGCCGGGTAATGTCATGCACGGTAATCACCATGCAGTCGCGGTCCTCAATCTCCATATACTCGCCGGAAACATAAGCATTGCATTCCGTAGTTCTGCCTTCGCTATCCCTAAGATTCAGAATAGCTGCCAAATCCGTGAAGTTCTTTTGCACCACAAAGGCATTCTCTATGGCATTCCGCACGGGGCAGTGCTCACACAAATCGTGAGTGCCGCAACCTCCTGCTGCCGACAAGGCATTGTTACAGCGCAGAATATCTCCCACCCGTCCAGTTTCGGCAGGCTTTACAGCTCCGGTAATATCGTAGTAATTGGTGTAGAATACAGTGAAGTCGCGGTTTATCAGCAGTACGTAGGCATGCAGATTCCGCATAATCGCCCTGAACAGCTTGTCGGTCATTTTCATAAAATGTTGTTTTAATAGAGAACAAAAATAAACTATTTTTGTTCAACAATAGAACAAAAAGGGCTTTTAAACGTTATTATAGGAGAATAAACCTAAAAAGGAAATTTATGGAAAAGTACATTTGCACTGTATGCGATTATGTCTATGACCCTGAATTGGGCGACCCTGAAAATGGAATAGAACCGGGAACATCTTTCGAAGACCTTCCCGAAGATTGGGTTTGCCCCTTGTGTGGAGTAGGCAAAGAAGAATTTGAGAAAGCGTCCTAAGACGCTTTCTTTTCTTTTATATCGCTGCTGGCTTCCACTACATTCACCACATAGTCGCCCAGCTTTTCACATTCCGCAATGATGTCCATATAGTAAACACCCATCTGGTAATCATATTCTTTGTTGTTCACATCCAAGATATTCTGGTTCTTCAGCTGATTGCGGTAATTATTGATTTCGTTCTCCAAATTAAAGGACTTGTTCACATCCGCGCCTGCATGCTCCGGATGTTCCACCACGACAATCATCTGCTCCAAGGCATCATCCGTCAGCTTCATCATGAAATGGATATGCTCGTACTGCTTCTCGGTGAAATCCTGATTGGTCTGGCGCTTGCGGTTGATGGTACGTGCCAGGTTATAGCAGCTGTCGCCGATGCTCTCTATCTCCGTCACTTCACGCAGCATGGCACGTATTTGCAACTTACTTTCCGAACTCAGGCGCCCTTCGGACACTTGATTCAGATAATTGGCAATCTCCAGCTCCATGCTGTCACTGATATTCTCGTACTTCTCCACACGGCTGAACACTTTGTTGAAATCATCATCCTTCTCCGTATGCAGCAAGTCCTGCACCATTCCGAACATACGGCGGGTACGTTCGGCAAAAAGATGTATTTCCTTGCTTGCCTGCAGGATGGACAGCTCTGCCGTAGAAAGCATACCGCCCGAGATAAAACGCAAGCGATATTCCTCGTCCTGCTCCTTCATTGGAATAATGGCACAGACCGTACGTTCGATAAACTTCACGAACCATATCAATATCAGCACGTTGCAGATATTGAAGCAAGTATGGAATGCCGAAAGCTTGAAGGATACGGCCACAGCCGGATCTTTAGTACCCATCACGTTCTCTACGAACCATGACACAGCCTCGGTAAAGGGGGTGAAAAGACACAACACCCATATCACACCAAACACATTGAACACCAAGTGGGCCAAAGCAGCCCGCCTTGCCTGCGTATTACCGGTCAGCGCCGCAAGGTTTGCCGTGATGGTTGTACCGATATTCTCTCCCAAAACCAGTGCTGCCCCCAATTCGAAACTAATCCAGCCGTTGGCGCACATAATAAGCGTAATGGCCATAGTTGCCGCAGATGCCTGCACAATCATGGTCAACACCGTACCGATACCCACAAAAAGAAGTATGGAGATAAAGCCCATGTCGGTATAGTCCTGCACAAATGACAGCATATCAGGATTTTGGCTCAAGTCAGGAGCATTGTTTTTCAAATAGGAAAGCCCCATGAACAAGAATGAGAAACCGAAAATAAATTCACCGACAGACTTGCGGTTACTTTTTTGAGAGAAGAGGAGAGGAATGCCGAAAGCAAGAAGAGGAAGAGCAAAGGCGGCAATGTCCACCTTGAAACCTAAAGCTGAAATAATCCATGCCGTAACAGTCGTACCGATATTAGCACCCATTATGACACCTATGGACTGTGAAAGCGTTAACAACCCCGCATTGACAAAACTTACAACCATCACCGTGGTTGCAGAGGAAGATTGTACAAGTGCTGTAATCAGCACGCCCGTCAACATACCGGTCACTCTGTTGGTTGTCATTGCGGTCAATATCTTCCGCAGTCTGTCACCGGCAAATTTTTGAAGCCCCTCACTCATAATCTTCATTCCGTAAAGAAACAGTGCCAATGAGCCGAGTAGCTTTAAAAAATCATAAAAAGAATATTCCATCTTTAATTATTTAAGGTGTTTCATTCCTTCACGTGTTATAATGTCCTATATTTAACGTGTCAACCCACTAAAAACGAGACATCATGAAACACATGTTACAAATTTGTTGCAAAAATAATAATATTTCTAAAGAATTCCCTATAGGGAGCTCACTTTTGGATATTTATTACGGTTTTAATCTAAATTTCCCCTATCAGGTAGTCAGTGCAAAGGTCAACAACCGTTCCGAAGGGCTGAATTTCCGTGTATACAACAATAAGGATGTAGAATTTCTCGACATACGCGACTCCTCAGGTATGCGCACCTATGTCCGTTCCCTCTGCTTCATTCTTTACAAAGCTGTCAGCGAGCTGTTTCCGGAAGGAAAACTGTTCGTAGAGCATCCGGTATCCAAAGGTTACTTCTGCAACCTGCGCATCGGCCGCCCCATAGAGCTGGAAGATGTGGCAGCCATCAAGAAGCGGATGCAGGAAATCATTGCCGAGAACATCCCCTACCACCGTGTAGAATGCCACACCACCGAGGCTGTACGCATCTTCAACGAACGGGGCATGAACGACAAAGTGAAGCTGCTGGAAACTTCCGGCTCGCTATATACCTATTACTACACACTGGGCGACACCGTAGACTACTACTACGGCAACCTGTTGCCCAGTACCGGATACATCTGGCTGTTCGATATCGTGAAGTATTACGACGGCCTGCTGCTACGCATCCCCAACCGGGCAAACCCCGATGTCCTGGAAGAAGTGGTGAAACAAGAGAAAATGCTCGACGTATTCAAGGAACACCTGCGCTGGAACTACATTATGGGACTGGGCAACGTAGGCGACTTCAACATGGCTTGCGAGGAAGGCCATGCCACCGACCTCATCAACGTGGCCGAAGCCCTGCAGGAAAAAAAGATAGCCCAGATTGCCGATGACATCTACCACCGCGGCGAAAACGGAAACCGGGTGAAGCTCGTGCTCATCTCCGGCCCCTCGTCTTCCGGAAAAACCACTTTCAGCAAACGCCTCAGCGTGCAGCTGATGACCAACGGCCTGCGTCCTTACCCCATCTCGCTGGACAACTACTTCGTAGACCGTGAAGACACCCCGCGCGATGAGAACGGCAATTACGATTACGAATCGCTCTATGCCCTCGACCTTGAGCTCTTCAACACCCAATTACAAGCATTGCTCCGGGGCGAAGAAGTGGAGCTGCCCCGCTTCAACTTCAACCTCGGGAAGAAAGAGTACAAGGGAGACAAGCTGCGCATCGACGAGCATACCATCCTCATCCTGGAAGGAATCCATGCCCTGAACCCTGAACTGACACCACAGATTCCCGCCGCCAGCAAATACAAGATTTATGTATCTGCCCTGACCACCATCTCGCTGGACGACCACAACTGGATTCCCACCACGGACAACCGCCTGCTGCGCCGCATCATCCGCGACTTCAACTACCGCGGCTACTCGGCACAAGAGACCATTTCACGCTGGCCCAGTGTACGCGCCGGCGAGGACAAATGGATATTCCCCTACCAGGAAAATGCCGACGTTATGTTCAACTCCGCCCTCTTGTTCGAATTCGCCGTGCTCCGCTGCCACGCAGAGCCCATCCTTACCAGTGTTCCACGGAACTGTCCGGAATACGCAGAAGCCTACCGGTTGCTGAAATTCATCAAATATTTCACCCCCGTACAGGACAAAGAAATTCCACCGACATCCTTGCTAAGAGAATTTTTAGGAGGCAGCAGCTTCAAATACTAAGTTTTTATTCTAACTTTGTGAGCAAATAAAACAAACGTACATATGAAAAAAATTATTTCGACACTTCTCTTAGCGACTTTCTGCATCTTTACTCAACTCCATGCGCAAAACCGTGCAGACGAATTGATGAAACAAGCACAAGAAAATCTTACGAAAAAAGAATATATCAAAGCCCGCTATCTATTCCTGCAAGCCTACAATGCCTTTGCCACGCAAGACAAGTATGTCCAGGCAGTGGAATGCGGCGTCAATGCCAGCGCCCTCTACCATCGGGAGAATTACTATAAAGAAGCTTTTGAACTGCTGCGCGGTGCCGAGCAAGTGGTGGCAACCGGCGAACAGAAAACGGGCAAGGCCATGCCCAACCTACGTTTCCGCATCAACAAGGAACGCCTGCAGATGTACATCAACCTGAAAAATCCCGCACGTGCCAAGGAACAGCTGACCAAACTGGAAGAGACCGCCAAAGCCTCTCACAACGACTCTCTGAGCAACGACCTGCTTTATACGCAGGCCAACTATTACTACACCTTCGGCATGAACACACAAGGTGATGCGGCTACCAACCGCCTGATAGGGCAATATAAGGAACAGAAGAACTACGCCAAAGTAGACGAATGCTACAAGACTCTTATCAGTATCGCCCGCAAAGCAAACAATGCCGGACTGGTGGCACGCACCTACGACAAGTACATCCTATGGACCGACTCCGTAAAGGCGCTTACCGCCCAAGAGGAACTGAACGCCCTGAAGAAGAAATACGATGAAAGCCTGGCCACTATCCAGGAGAAAGATGATTCCCTAAGCGCCAAGCAGTACATCATCATCGGGCTTTGCATACTCGCCGCCATCCTTGCCGCCGCACTGGTATTCGGCGCCATCGTATTGCTGCGTTTCATCATCCTCACCCGTAAACAGAAGAAGGCCATCAGCATTGCTAATGAGCACAATGAGCTGAAAACCAAATTTATCCAGAACATTTCCGCCCAAATGGAACCGACACTGGACACGCTCGACGCCTCACTGCCGGGCGTAAAAGCCCTGCATGCATTCTCCAACCATATCCAGGAACTGTCCGAATTGGAAACCACCTTGTCCGAACCCTACGAAGTGCAGGAGAAGAATATCTCCACTTTCTGTGAAGGCATCATGGACAAAATCAAAGGAATGACACAAGAAGATGTCACCCTGACCGTGAATGCCCCCAAATTGAATGTAAAAATCAACCCTGAGCAACTGGAACGCGTCTTGCTGCATTTGTTGGAAAACGCCGCCGAGTACACCCCTGCCGGAGGAAAAATATGGCTGGACTTCAAGAAACGCGGTGCGCACACCCACCAGTTCATCATCAGCGACACCGGTTGCGGTATCCCCGAGGAGCAACGCGAAAACATCTTCAAGCCTTTCACCGAAGTGAAAGACCTGACGCAAGGCGACGGCCTGGGACTCCCCATCTGCTCACTGATTGCCACCAAGATGAACGGCAGCTTGACACTAGACAGCAGCTACAACAAGGGAGCACGGTTTGTACTAGAACTGCACGCTTAACGGCAGGTCGGTACAGAATAGAGTGGAATTCAGCAGCGAGGAAGCTGAACTCAAGCAAAAGAAAAAAAAGTTTGCAAACCTGCCCTCACTGCCCTCACCGCTTTCCTGAAACGCCCTGCTCATCGGCATTGCAGCGGTGAGTGAGAGCAAATAAAAAGAGTGAGGGCAAAATTTGCCCTCACTCTTTTCAGTTCACCCGGTTGCTTGCTGTCACTCCCCTCAAGACGCACGGGCTTTCGTCCACCTCTCCCCCGTCCTTTATTAAGAAAAGCATATACATTTCTTGTGCCAAACGCAGGGTATTGACAACGGCTCACCCAAGTGGTCTGATTTGTTCACCTTGGTGAGCCGATTCGTTCACCTTAGTGGGCCGACTTGTTCACTACAGTGGAGCATTGGCAAATCAAAGGGCTTTTCGGGAGAAACACGTATGCGGAACACAAAGAAACCCTGCACAGCACACGATGAATACGGTTCAAATTGAAAGTTCCACAAAGGGAATGAGAAGCCTGAAGTTGCTTATTGACAGTATCCGTTCTTTGAAAAAAAGGCAAACAGACAAGGACAAGCTAAACAAAAAACATTATTTTTGCAGTGCATCAAGCTGCAAGCCACATGAAAAAACGAACCATAGCCCTCATAGCCATACTGGCCGCATTATTGACAGCCTGCACCGGAAAGACAGACTACAATACAACATTGGTACAAGCAGACTCGCTGATGGCCTCACGCCCGGACAGCGCACTGCACATGCTGCAAGGCATATCAACCAAGAACCTGAGCACAAAAGCAGACCGCGCCTACCATGCACTGCTGCTGACACAGGCACGGGACAAGAATTACATCCGGCAGACGGATGATTCGCTGATACAAGTGGCCGTGCGCTACTATGACACGCATGAGGATGCCCCACTGCAAGCACGGGCATACTACTATTGGGGAAGTCTTTATAGAGACCAGAACGACTATTCCGGAGCCATAGACAAGTACGCCATAGCCTTGTCGCATATCAACGACCACCCAGGAAACGCAGAGCTAAAAACCTCCTTATACAGCAACCTCGGCTATCTGTACTATACACAAGGCCTTAATTCCGAAGCAGATTCTATCTACCAACGGGCAGAATTATTGGCAAAATCGCAAAAAGACACCACTTCTTTATGCTATACTTTATCACAACGTGGAATGATAAGTCTTACACAAGGAAAAAATTATTACCCAAAAGCAGAACAGCAGATGCAGCAAGCCTTGTCTATTGGAAAAGCTTTTTCTGATAGTATGGTATTAGTTCCTATCTACCACTCTTTGAGTATGCTTTACAATCTTATGCCCAAGCCGGGACAAGCATTGCAGTATGCACGCCTCAACTATTCTGGTTTGAAAGATACCCTGCACTGCTATAGGACATTCCTACTACTTGGCAATGCCTATTTCCTGAACGGTCAGTATGATTCCGCCGACATTTTCCTGCAAAAAATACTCAAAGCAGAAAGATACTACGACACCAAAGCAGATGCTTGTATGCGTTTGTCGGAGATAGCACAAGCAAAAGGAGATATGGAAACATCCATTCTTCTGGAAAGAAAGCGAACAATGTATCAGGACAGTGCACAAATTAATCAGCAAGGGCATGACATTCTCAATACCATAATTGCCCGTGAAAGGAATAACAGCAATACAATAGTCAAGCGGAGCACTCTTTATATATATACAACAAGTGTTGTTTTTCTCGCTATAAGTTTCATCTGCATATTCTATTTCAGGAAGAAACACCTGCAGCATAAAGCCGAAAAGAAAGAATGGGAAGAAACGCTGCAGGCCGAAATTGCCAAGGCGAACTTAAAGAGGAAACAAGCATTTGCCGAAAAAGAACGGGAAAATGCAGCCTTGCAAGAAAAAGTCAGCCGACCGGTTGTGAAAAAACCGGCTCATGGACAAGAAGAATACAAGACTTCTGCACTCTACGCCAAAGTGTCCCGGATAACCAAAGAGCTTCAAAAAGTAGAGACAAAAGAGAACCTGAATGAAGAAGAGTGGAGCCAGTTCATAGCCCTTACAAATGCCGGATGGTATGGAATCATCACCTATCTTGATGAAAGATACAATCTGTCTGCAGAAGAAATTCGGATATGCTGCCTCTATTTGGCGCAAGTTCCCGTCATACATATGGGGCATTTCCTTCATATACAATCCCGCAGTACCATCCAGGCAAGAACGAAGAATATCCTATTGAAAATGGGAGCACCTCAAGGACTTTCATTGAAAAATGTGCTGTTTTCTCTGGCAGAACAGTTGAAAAGTAGTAATTAAGGCACTTTTTGGGCACTCCAAGATGAAAATTGGGCACTTTTGGGGCAGTGGTGAATCATCCGAATCCCTAACTTTGTAGCACAAGAAACGATAAAAACACTTATTTATGAAAGCACTGAAAGCATTAATCTTTATCTTATTCTTCTGCAACGGCCTTTCCACTTCGACTGCCCGGGAATGCCAAACCAATGCGGAAACGATTGTACTGACAAGCTATCCGATAAAACCCAAAGATAGAACCGGAAGTACAAGCGAGGAAGGACTTCCCATCAAACGCAGCATCCAACGACCGATAGCCGATGCTTACCTATATAATAATGTAGTGAATGTCAGCTTCAATGGAGACATTGCAGTTGTCAATGTCACTATCACCAATGAATCTACCGGTGAAACCGTCTATTCGGAAACACACAGCAGTCCTGCTGCCCTCAATATAGACCTGAACGGCGAAAGCACCGGCAACTATCTCATTGAGATTGAAACAGAGGATACACTTTTGACAGGAAGTTTTTCACTATAAGCAGTATCTATTATAGAAATAATTCATATTAGAGATTGAATACACTTTTATAGAGACCATTTTAAATTGTGATATTTTGTGCACCAAATATAGGCGGAATCGAAAAGCCCTAATAGAGTAGAATAAAATTAATCCCAGACATTATGAACTTTAATGTGTTAAAAACGAAAGCTCTCAGCAAGAACCAAATGAGAGCCATTAAAGGAGGTTCCGGAACTTGCGGTTACAAATCGCCAACCGGTACTGTGAAATGTGGTGTAAGTAAGGCTCAGGCCATGCATATGGCCACAGAAGAAGGGCATTGGTGCTGCGACAGTTGCGGATCAAGTAGCTACTGCGGATAACAATGGTTTGCTTTTGAATAGGAGAATTTGTTTGATTAACTGTTCTCCTATTCACTTGTCACAGCCATAACTCTACAAGTGAAAGTTTTTTTAAGCAGCAAGTTATTTCACTTATCCTGCATACCTATTATTTCATTTTTTTATTGCAAACCAAATCTATAGTCCTATGATTATATGCATTGTCTTCCTTTTAATAATAAGTCTTTCATCTTGTCAACAGCATCATGTCGCCACCCAAAAGGACGAAAAGAATATAGTAGTGTGCTTCGACCATTACCATCCCAAACCATACAAAACCCCTGGAGGGATAAAACATACACTCATGCCTAAAGCTCTCTATACCGACAATACGGAAATACTTAAGGAATATATGCCGGAAGCAGATTTCGACACTATAACCCTACAGTCGTCCGAAGACTTTAAGGAGTTAGCCCTGAACTATAGAGATTTTGAGTTCATCTATTACCCTTTAATACAAGGAGATACTGTCACTGTCTCTATGGACAGCCTCGATTACCCAATTTTAAGCAGCAAACATCACCTGGAACGCAATAGAATCTATAATATGAACTATGAACTGCGCAAAGGGAGGACACACTCCGGCTTAGAAGCAAAAACATGTTTGGGAAGCGACTGGGTACGGATTGCCCAAAGCATTGACGTGATACGAGCCAACAACTGGACTTCATTAATAATGGATTATTGTCCTTTGGACTCGTTGCATTCTATGTTCAATAGTTACAAAGCAGCATATACAGACACTATCAACCTCTTTAAGAAGCAGCAAATCATCTCGGACAAGGCATACAATCACTATCAACAACTGCTTGAACTGAAAGACTATGAATCCCAGCGGATGTTGAATGAAGACACCACCTTCTATCGCCAAATGGAAGCCGGCATTTCCGATGAGTACGCCTCCTATCCTTCATACCACGAATATCTGGACTACTACCTTTGGTTTACCAACCAACATATCCCGACGATACGTAAAACCCAAGGAGGAAATAAGGACTGGCGACAAACCTTCGAGGAACTATCTGCCAAACCGTTCCAACCCAAATCAATGCAAATCCTGCTTAAACGTTGCATCAAGGAAATCAGCGAGAATTTTTCCGCACAAGACGTCAATCACTATCTCGACAAATATCTCCATATCACCCAAGATACAACGCTATACAACAATATCAAAGAGCAATACAACCTCTCTGCCGATGCCAACCAATTACTGCTGGAGGACATTCAAGGCAAGACTACCAACCTAAGCCTGCTACTGAAAAAGCACAAAGGCAAAGTAATCTATGTGGATTTCTGGTCAAGTTGGTGTGTACCATGCCGTGAAGAAATGGTTCCTTCGGCAAAACTCAGGGAGTTATATAAAGGGAAAGACGTGGCATTTGTTTACCTGGCCTACAAAGATACGAAAAGTAGCTGGAAAAAGGCGGCAAAGCAAGAAGGCTTAGCGGAGATAGAAAACAATTTCATCATCACCAACTCCAAAAACAGCAAGACCTTGGAAGCAATAAAGTTAGATCTGATTCCTCGCTATATCATTTTTGACAAGCAGGGCAGCCTTGTCGAAATGAATGCCCCAAGGCCAAGCGACAAACAAGTTACAACAATAATAGAGAAATATTTAAGGCAATAAATTAACGGCATGAATGCACATCAGAAAATAATAAAAGACAATGTAAGGAGCATTCTAAAGATCATCACAAATCATTATGGTGTCAAGTACTCTGCTGCATTATATCAAATATTGAAAGAACACCCGGATTTTCCCAGTTTCCTTTCTTTCCAATATATATTGCACAGAATGGGCAAAGATAGTTTTGCCATACATACCAGTTATGAAGAACTGACAAACATGCCTGCTCCTTTCATTGTCCACGGTGTAACGAATGTAGACTTATTCTTATTCATAACAAAAGCCACCGCCGAATCCGTTCAAATCATTGACGAGAAGGGAAAAGAAGAAAGTATAAAAAAAGAAGATTTTGAAAAAATGTGGGACGGCAACATTCTCATTATTGATAATCTGCCGGGAAAAATCAACATACCATCAAAAAGTAAACTTGACCTCTTTATCAAATTAGCCAAGTACCCCTTTCTCATATTGTGCTTAGTAGCCCTATGTACTTATTCACTAATTTTAAAAGGAGTAGGAGATATCCTTTTTTATGTCTATCTTTTAGTTCTATTAGGAGGATTGGGCACGTCTATTCTTTTGTTTATAGAACAAATAGATAAATATAATGTACACATAAAAAGATTGTGCTCATCTAATGGGAGCAAAAGTAACATAGATTGCTCATCTATATTAGATTTCAAAGATGCTTATTTTATGGGGCTTGCTTCCTGGAGCGACATAGGATTTGTATATTTTACATCTCTTTTGACCATATTATTAGTTTTACCATTCGGCACATCACAAGCGTTTATCAACATCCTCTCCTTATTCAGCATTGGATATGTGTGTTATTCACTCTTCTATCAAAAATTTGTAGCACAAAAATGGTGCACACTTTGCCTTTCTGTACAAGCTATTTTTATCTTCTTGTTTATATTAAGTATATGTACCATAACAATCAATGGCATTTACGAACTATTAAACACTAAATCCGTAATAGATATTATAATGATATTCTTGGTTACAGCATCTACTTATGCAGTCACTAAACCGTTAATTGCTTCTCAAAAGGAATATACTGCCTTGAAAAAGAAATTCAACGAGCTTATATACGATGAGAATATTATACAATACCTTTTCCAACAAGAGCTTCATCTTACGGATATAGACGAGGTGAGCAAATTGTCTATAGGGAACACAAATGCAGAGACTTGTCTTACTGTAGTTTTCAGTCCTATCTGCGTTTCTTGTATAAAAGAGCTGCAAATACTGATGCGAATTCTTCAAAGAAAAGATAACATCAAGTTGGATTTGATATTCTTGTTGGACAAAAAGAAACATCCGGAGTCTTTAATAATAGCTAAACACTTACTCTCTGATTATCAAAAGTCTCCTGAACAATTCATAACCATATTACAAAAGTATGTTGATGACTACCCTATCAGCAAGAATAAAATCATGCAGGATACTAAGTTTTTGCAAGAAGCTCCTCAATACGATTCTTATCTTAATGCGCAAGAAAAATGGTGCAGAAACCACAAGCTTTACAGTACACCCATCCTATTTATTAACGGGAATAAACTGCCAAACTATTACAACATTAAAGATATAGACTACTTATATAGTTAATGAAATTAAATGAAATCCTTCCCTCACTACTCCCAGCACGATGTCATGGACTGCGGTCCCACCTGCCTGCGCATGGTGTCCGCTTTCTATGGCAAGCGCTATTCTTTGGAAGGTTTGAGGGAAAAGTCATTCATCACTCGCGAAGGTGTTTCCATGCTGGGTATCAGCGAAGCGGCTGAGAAGATTGGATTTCGGAGCATCTGTGTGCAAGTGAGCTACGAAATGCTGCAAGAAGCCCCTTTACCTTGCATCGTCCACTGGAACCAGCAGCATTTCGTTGTGGTCTACCGGATGAACAACAAGCATGTATGGGTGGCCGACCCCGGAGCAGGCAAGCTGAAATACACCCGGGAAGAATTCTGCCGTTGCTGGCTCAGTGCCAAGAAGGACGGAGAAGATACGGGAGTGGCACTGTTGCTGGAACCTACACCGGAATTCTATGCACAAGAGGATGAGGGGGAAAAGACAGACTATAAAGGCTTCGGCTTCCTCTATTCTTACCTGCGCCCCTACAAGCAACTGGTGGGACAACTGCTGCTGGGACTGCTATTGGGCAGCATGACACAGCTGATGCTCCCCTTCCTCACGCAGAGCATCGTGGACTTCGGCATCAACAACCGGAACCTCGGCTTCATCTACCTGGTACTCATTGCCCAGCTGATGCTCTCCTTCAGCAGCAGCGCCGTGGAGTTCATACGCGGATGGATATTGCTGCATCTGGGCACACGCATCAACATCGCCCTAATTTCGGACTTCCTCGTCAAGATGATGAAGCTCCCCATGGGCTACTTCGACACCAAGATGACGGGCGACATCCTGCAACGCATCAACGACCACACGCGCATACAGAACTTCCTGACCGGAAGCAGCCTCAGCGTGGTGTTCTCCATGTTCAACCTGCTTGTTTTCAGCATTGTGCTGTTGCTGTACAACGGCATGATATTCCTTATCTTTATGGGAGGAAGTGCGTTCTACGTGGCCTATGTCTGGCTCTTCATGAAGAAACGGGCAGAGCTGGACCACAAGCGCTTTGCCCAGCAGAGCGCCAACCAGAGCACCGTAGTGCAACTGGTGAACGGCATGCAGGAGATAAAGCTGAGCGCCTGCGAACGGCAGAAACGGTGGGAATGGGAACGCATACAGGCAAAGCTGTTCAAAGTAAACATCAAAAGCCTGGCGTTGAGGCAGTATCAAGACTCGGGAGCGGTACTGATAAACCAGACCAAGAACATCGTGATTACGGGGCTGGTGGCCTCGCTCGTAGTGCAAGGGGAAATGACGCTGGGCATGATGCTCTCCGTGCAGTACATCATCGGGCAGCTGAACAGTCCGGTGAACGACCTCATCACCTTTGCCCGCGATATGCAGGATGCTCGCCTCAGCATGAACCGCCTGGGTGAAGTGCGCGACAGCCCCGATGAAGAAGACCCCACAAAAGAGCTGATAAGGGAGATACCCGCCGGGAAAGACTTGCGGATAGAAAAGATGAGCTTCAAATACGACCCGTTGAACGAAACGCCCACCTTAGACAACATCAGTCTGGAAATCGCATCGGGCAGGCAGACTGCCATCGTAGGCATGAGCGGAAGCGGAAAAACCACACTGGTGAAGCTGCTGCTGGGATTCTATCCTCCTGCCGGCGGTCAAATCCTGCTGGGCGACACTCCGCTGGAGAACTTCAGCATCCGCGAGTGGCGCAAGCGGTGCGGCGTGGTGATGCAGGACGGGGTCATCTTTTCGGACAGCATTGCCGGCAACATCGCCCCCGGCGTGGAGCACATCGACAAGGAACGCCTGCGCCATGCGGCGGAAGTGGCGAACATACACGGATTCATCGAAGAACTTCCATTAGGCTACAACACCCGGATTGGCCAGGAAGGGCACGGATTGAGCCAGGGACAGAAACAGCGCATACTCATCGCCCGTGCCGTGTACAAGAGTCCGGAATTCATCTTCTTCGACGAGGCCACCAACGCACTGGATGCCAACAACGAGCGCATCATCATGGATAACCTGCAACGCTTTTTTGAAGGCAGGACATCGGTAGTGGTGGCGCATCGGCTGAGCACCGTGCGGGATGCAGACCGGATAGTGGTGATAGAGCAGGGACGGATAGCGGAAACGGGGACGCACGAGGAACTGATAGCGAGGGAAGGAAGGTATTACGGGTTGGTGAAGAATCAGCTGGAGCTTTGAGAATGGAAAGTTGAAAATGGAAAATGGGAGGAAGGACATAGAATTGCGGAGTGAGGAGGTGCAGGAGATACTGACCCGTCCGCCGCATGCACTGGTACGATGGGGCATCACGGTGTTCTTCGTGGTGCTGGCACTCTTCTTCATAGGCGGGTGTTTCTTTAAATATCCCGACGTGATAAGTGCATCCATTACCATCACCACCGAACATCCGCCGATATGGATGGTGGCACGGGGAAGCGGGAAAATAAAGGAGGTGTACCACAAGGACCGGGATTCCGTGTGGACGGGAAACATCATCGCCGTACTGGAGAATCCTGCCGTGACGGAAGACGTGCTGCGCCTGAAAAGGCAGCTGGCATCCTTCAATCCGGCAGACAGCAGCGCCTGCGCCGGGCAGTTCCCGGAAAAGCTGTCCCTGGGAAGCATACAGAATGCCTACGCCTCTTTCTTGAAAAGCCTGACGGACTACCGCAACTTCCTCTCCTTGAACCTCTATGAGCAGAAGGTGGAGGCCACCCGCCGGGAGTTGCAGGAATACCGCAACTACATCGCCCACCTGAACAGACAAGCGGAACTGGACAAGGAACAAGTGCGGATAGCATCTACCGTACACAACCGCGAGAAGAAACTCTTCGATGAGGGGCTGACTGCCCAGTCGGAATACGAGGAAGCTAAACAGACATTCCTCAACAAGCAGCAGAATCGGGAACAGCTGATGACCTCACTGTCTTCCGCCAGAATACAGGAAGCGCAGTTGCAACAGAGTATCATCGAGACACAAATGGAGCAAAGCCGGGAGTCCAACAATCTGAATATAGCCCTGCAGACAGCCTACAACGAATTGCTGGTAAGCATCAATGATTGGGAGTTGACTTGTCTCTTCATCAGTCCGGCAAGCGGCATACTCTCCTACAACCACATCTGGCAAAAGAACCAGAACGTCGGTAGCGGAGACAAAGTGTTCTCCATCGTAGCCAAAGACCCGGGAAACATCATCGGAAAAATAAAACTTCCCGCCGGAGGTTCGGGAAAGGTAATGGCCGGACAACGGGTAAACATCAGCGTAACCGGTTATCCATACATGGAATTCGGTTTCTTGACGGGGAAAGTGACAATTGTCTCGTTATTGGCTGATGAGGAAAGCGCCTATACCGTCACCGTAAGCCTGCCGCAAGACTTATGCACTTCCTACGGCAAACAGCTGGAATTCAAAGGAGAGCTGACCGGTACGGCAGAAGTGATGACAGACGAACGGAGCGTGACCGAGAGGTTGCTCAGTCCGCTGAGGTATTTGTGGGAGAAGTATCTGTAAAAGGACAGTGAAAGTTTGAAGTATAATTAAAACTTTTCGGTATATGAACTTTCCACAAAACCTGAAAAGTAATAAAGCCTGCCGCATCCTCACACAAGATGCAGCAGGCTTTATCATTCTATATCTTAATGAATTCAGCGCAATGCCTCCACCTCTTCCGGTGTCAGCGGAATCTTCTTACCCAAGCGGCGCGCTCCCGTTTCGGTAATCAGATAATCCTCCTCATTGCGGATGCCACCGAAATTGCGGTATTCTTCCACCTTATCATAGTCAATGAAGTCCATAAACTTCTTCTCTCCCCTCCACAAATCAATCAGCTCGGGGATGAAGTAGATGCCCGGCTCAACCGTATGCACAAAGCCCGGTTCCAGAGGGATGGCAAGACGCTGGCTCTTGCGGCCGAACTGCGTACTCTTGGGCTGACCGTCATAGCCTACCCAGAGCTCACCCAGGTTCTCCATATCGTGCACATCCAACCCCATCATATGGCCCAGTCCATGGGGATAAAACAAGGCATGCGCCCCTTCGCGCACGGCATCTTCGGCATTGCCCTTCATCAATCCCAGCTCTTTCAGCCCCTCCACCATCACTTGGGCGGAAAGCTCGTACACCTTCATATAGGGAATGCCCGGGCGAAGCGCTTTAACAGACTCCAGATGCATGGCGTTCTGGATTTCGTAAACGGCACGCTGGCGTGGAGTAAAAGTCTTGTCCGCCGGCACGGTAGACGACATGTCACCACAGTAACCCGAAGGCAGCTCGGCGCCGGCATCAATCAAGAAGAGGTCTCCCGGTTGCACCCGGTTGCCGTGATAGTGGTTATGCAGGGTCTGGCCGTTGACAGTAGCAATCGTGGCAAAAGACAGCTCGCAGTTGTTCATCTCGGCGATACGGTTCATTTCGGCCACAACCTCGTATTCGTACATGCCCGGACGAAGCACCTTCATTGCGGTGATGTGCATGTCAGCAGTCACGTCGCATGCCTTTTCTATTTCCGCTATTTCTTCTGCCGACTTGTAGTTGCGCTGTGCCACCACCGCACGGATAAACGGTACAGACCCTTCCTGACGTGCCGGAGGAACACCCAGCCAGTCCATCAGTTTCAACTTATGCTCGGCACGATAAGGGGGCAAATAATGGATGGTCTGTCCCTTCTGTACAGCCTTGTGCAGATAACCGACGATGTCGGCAAAAGGACGGGTTTCGGAAATTCCCACAGCAGAAGCCTTTTCGTGAAGGGTGGGCTGGGTACCCATCCAGACAATATGGTCGATGGTCAGCTCATCGCCAAAAATGATTTCTTTATCTTCATCTATGTCGATGAGAGCTGACAGCCCGGCAAACGACAAGCCAAAATAGTAGAGAAAAGTGGAATCCTGGCGGTAACGGAAAGTATTGTCCTCATAGTTCAAACCTTGTTCATCGTTACCCAAAAACAGTAACACTCCGGAGCCTATCGTTTTTTTCAGCTGGGCCCTGCGCTGCACATACGTTTCTTTAGCAAACATAACATTCCTTGTTTTAGTAGTTATAGGACAAAGATATAGATAATCTTTGAAAGAAGATAATACAAAAAGGAGATTAATCTATATAGTTCATAATCAGAAGACTATTTTGCCAACGTTTTTCAAGCCTTTGGCAAAGTTTTGCCACCGCGTTGGCAAAGTCTTGCCATAGGCATGGCAAAAGTTTGCCAAGCTATTGGCAAAAGCTTGTTTTCTCTTTTCTTGTTAAATATCATCAGAGAGGTTTCGTGTTATCGAACTATTCACTATTTTTGCGGTAAATATCTGAAAGAAGATGCACAATGAGTGCATTGAATAATTTATAAAAATATGGCACAAGGCTCCCGACAAGTACAGACCCAAGCGCAACAGCAGATACAAACGCTGTCGCCGCAACAAATTCTGGTGGTAAAGCTGCTGGAACTTCCCGCCGTGGAACTAGAGGACCGCGTACGTGCCGAACTTCTGGAAAATCCGGCACTGGAAGAGGGTAAGGAGGATACTCCCGGCGATGAATACCCCGACACACCCGATGCGGAAACCGGCTCAGAAGATGGTGGAGACACTAGCTATGATTCTTTAAGCGATTATCTGAACGAAGACGATATCCCCGACTACAAGCTGCAGGAGAACAACCGCAGCAAAGGGGAGCAGGCAGAAGAAATTCCTTTCTCCGACGCCACCTCCTTCTATGAAACCCTGCGCCAGCAGCTCGGCGAGCAGGACTTGACTCCGCACCAGCGCGAACTGGCCGAATATCTCATCGGCTCGCTGGACGACGATGGCCTGCTGCGCAAATCGCTGGACAGTATCAGCGACGAACTCGCCATCTACGCCGGTATCGACGCTTCTCCCGAAGAGCTGGAAGAAATATTGAAGATTATACAAGACTTCGACCCCGCCGGTCTGGGCGCCCGCACCCTACAAGAGTGCCTGCTCATCCAGATTCGACGTAAGGAAGCGCAACGGCCCATGCCCTCGCCTCCACAATACTATATAGAAGAAGATATTCTTACCCAGTGCTACGAAGAGTTCACCCGCAAGCATTGGGACAAGATTATGCAGAAATTAGGTATCAGCGAAGATACCCTGCAACAAGCCGTTAAGGAAATCTGCAAGCTGAATCCCCGTCCCGGTGCCTCGCTCGGCGAAGCCATCGGCAAGAACATGCAGCAGATTGTGCCCGACTTCCTGGTAGACACTTATGACGACGGTACCATCAACGTGACACTGAACAACCGCAACGTGCCGGAACTGCGCATGAGCCGCGACTTCACCGAGATGGTGGAAGAACACACCAAGAACCGGGCCAACCAGTCCAAGGAATCCCGCGAAGCCATGATGTTCCTCAAACAAAAAATGGATGCCGCACAAGGTTTCATCGATGCCGTGAAGCAACGCCAGAATACGCTGATGACCACCATGCAGGCCATCATAGACCTGCAACGTCCTTTCTTCCTCGAAGGAGACGAGTCATTGCTCCGCCCCATGATTCTGAAAGATGTTGCCGAACGTACCGGGTTGGACATCTCGACCATCTCCCGTGTGAGCAACAGCAAGTATGTACAGACCAACTACGGCATCTACCCGCTGAAGTTCTTCTTCAACGACGGCTACACAACCGAAGACGGCGAAGAGATGTCTGTACGCGAAATACGCAAGATACTCAAAGAGTGCATTGACAACGAGGACAAGAAAAAGCCTCTGACCGATGACGAACTGACCGAGCTGCTGAAGGAGAAAGGCTATCCCATAGCCCGCCGCACGGTGGCAAAGTATCGCCAACAGATGAATATCCCCGTGGCAAGACTGAGAAGATGAGAGAAAAGGATGAGCGATTAGGGATTAAGGTTTAAAGATTAGTGCATTCAAATAGTAAATTGTAAATAGTCAAATCGTAAATAAAATTAGGTTGTGGAAGAGCATATTATAGCAGATAAAACTTTAATCAGAACAGCGAAAGTGATTTCGGCGGTATTCACACCGTTCTCCATCCCTTTCCTGGCATTTCTGGTTCTGTTTATATTCTCGTACCTGCGCATCATGCCGTTGCAGTACAAGTTGATAGTATTGGGCGTGGTGTATTGCTTCACCATCCTGATGCCTACACTGACTATCTTCATCTTCCGCAAAATCAACGGTTTCAGTCCGGAAGAACTGGTGGAACGAAAAAGGAGATACATTCCCTTTATTCTGACCATCACTTCTTATGTATTCTGCCTGCTCATGATGCACCGGCTCAATATCCCGTGGTACATGACCGGTATCATACTCTCCGCCCTGGTAGTGATGATAATCTGCGTCATTGTCAACTTAAAATGGAAACTGAGCGAACACATGGCAGGCGCCGGAGCCGTAATTGGTGGACTGGTAGCTTTCAGCGCCTTGTTCAGCTACAATCCCGTATGGTGGCTATGCCTCTTTATACTGGTGGCTGGCGTGCTGGGCACCGCCCGCATCATCCTGCGACACCACACCCTGGGCGAAGTTATGGGAGGCTTTGCCGTAGGGCTTATCTGCTCGTTGCTGGTACTCCACCCGCTGAGCAACATACTGTTCCGAATCTTCCTCTTTTAAGAGCCTTGTTTAATTTTTAATTTTCAACTTTTAATTTACATAGTATCAACCCTTAAAAACTAATGATCATGAATTTCCCGACTAATGTAAAGTACACCAAAGAACACGAATGGATCCGCCTGGAAGGTGATGTAGCCTATGTAGGTATTACCGATTATGCACAAGAGCAACTGGGTGACATTGTGTTTGTCGACATCCCGACCGAAGGTGAAACATTGGCTGCCGACGAAGTGTTCGGTACCATCGAAGTAGTAAAAACCATATCAGACCTCTTCCTGCCCGTAACCGGTGAGATTCTGGAGCAAAACGAAGCCCTTGCCGACCAGCCGGAACTGGTAAACCAGGACCCATACGGCGAAGGCTGGCTCATCAAAATCAAACCCGCCGCTGATGCCGACTTCGACAGCCTGCTGGATGCCGAAGCCTACAAAGCGCTGATAAACGAATGAAATGAAAGGATTAGGGGTTAGCGATTAGCACCGGACGGAATGATAGCGCAGTCCCTAACCCCTAATCGTTAATCCCTAACCCTTATAAAATTAACCCTTTAATAATTTAAAGATTCATGTCTCCAATCGTTAGCATCATCATGGGTAGCACTTCCGACCTCCCCGTTATGGAGAAAGCCGCGCAATTGCTCAATGACCTGCATGTACCGTTCGAAATGAACGCTCTCTCTGCCCACCGCACACCGGAAGCAGTGGAGGAATTTGCCAAGAATGCCCGTCAACGCGGCATTAAAGTGATTATCGCTGCTGCCGGTATGGCTGCCGCCCTGCCCGGCGTCATTGCTGCCAATACCACACTGCCGGTAATCGGGGTTCCCGTAAAAGGGGCCGTACTCGATGGCGTAGATGCCCTCTACTCCATCATCCAGATGCCTCCGGGCATACCGGTAGCCACCGTTGCCATTAATGGTGCCATGAACGCTGCCATCCTTGCCGTACAAATGCTGGCATTGGGCGATTCCTCATTGGCCGAAACATTTGCCACCTACAAAGAAGGGCTGAAAAAGAAAATAGTCAAGGCAAATGAGGACTTGAAGGATGTGAAGTACGAATACAAAACCAATTGATTTACGATTGGATGATTTACGATGTACGATTGAAATTACTTCTTGGTATCTTCAATCGTACATCGTAAATCATCCAATCGTAAATCTTTTAATCCTTTAACTGTAAATATCATCGTGGATCTATTTAACTATTCCCGACGGGAAACGTCAGAAGTAAACATCGGAGCCACCCCTATGGGCGGCTCCAATCCTATCCGCATACAAAGTATGACGAACACCGCTACGCAGGACACAGAAGCCAGTGTAGCGCAAGCCAAACGTATTGTCGATGCCGGAGGAGAGTATGTACGCCTCACGGCCCAAGGCATCAAAGAGGCTGAAAACCTGATGAATATCAACATAGGCCTACGTCAGGACGGATATATGGTGCCGCTTGTGGCCGACATTCACTTCAATCCGAAGGTAGCGGACGTGGCGGCACAGTATGTAGAAAAAGTACGCATCAATCCGGGAAACTATGTGGATGCAGCACGTACTTTCAAGCATCTGGAGTATACCGATGAGGAATATGCCCAGGAGTTGCAGAAGATACACGACCGCTTTGTCCCCTTCCTTAATATCTGCAAGGAGAACCATACTGCCATCCGCATCGGCGTGAACCACGGTTCATTGTCCGACCGCATCATGTCGCGCTATGGCGATACACCGGAAGGCATGGTGGAATCTTGTATGGAGTTTCTGCGCATCTGCGTGCAAGAGAATTTCACGGATGTGGTCATTTCCATCAAGGCATCCAATACAGTGGTCATGGTAAAGACAGTACGCTTGCTGGCAGCCGTCATGGAGCAGGAAGGTATGCGATTCCCGCTGCATCTCGGTGTAACGGAAGCCGGAGACGGAGAAGACGGACGCATCAAATCGGCCTTGGGCATCGGCGCCCTGCTGGCAGACGGCTTGGGTGACACCATCCGGGTTTCCCTGAGCGAAGCTCCGGAGGCGGAAATCCCCGTAGCCCGCAAATTGGTGGACTATATCGTGCAGCGCCACGACCATCCTTATATCCCCGGAGCAGATGTGCCGGAATTCAATTATCTCTCTCCCACCCGCCGCGAGACTGCCGCCGTACACAATATCGGCGGAGACAATCTGCCCGTGGTCATTGCCGCACGCTTAGACGGGGACATGGACTTCAATCCGCAATTCATGCCGGACTATATCTATACGGGACGTTCCATCCCGGAACAACTTCCGGAAGGCATGCAATGCATCATCGATGCCGATGTCTGGATGGAGCACAGTAACGGCAGAACGGAACCGGACAATGCCTGGCCTGCCTTTAAAGGAGACCAGCTTCCTTTCCTAAGCAGCTGCGGCGCTTCCTTGAAATTCCTCTTCATCACGTATATGGGGCTGAATGACGAAGCCATCGCCTGCCTGAAGTATCATCCGGAAGTCGTATTGATTTCGCAAAGCAATCATCCCAACCGGTTGGGAGAGCAACGCGCCCTGGCACACCAGATGATGAAGGAAGGCCTGAAGAACCCGGTAGTCTTCTTTGAACACTACGCAGAGAGCGAATTGGAAAATCTGCAAATCAAAGCGGCGGCAGACATGGGAGCACTCATCTTCGACGGTCTGTGTGACGGTATCCTTCTCTTCAACCAAGGAGAAACCATAAGCGGCAAAGTAGTGGATGCCACTGCTTTCGGTATCCTGCAAGCCGGACGTGTACGTACCAGCAAGACCGAATACATCTCTTGTCCCGGCTGCGGACGCACCCTCTACGACCTGGAAAGTACCATTGCCCGTATCAAGGCAGCCACCGGCCATCTGAAAGGACTCAAGATAGGAATCATGGGATGCATTGTCAACGGCCCCGGAGAAATGGCAGACGCCGACTACGGCTATGTGGGCGCCGGACGAGGCAAAATCAGCCTCTACAAGAAGAAGGAGTGTATCGAAAAGAACATTCCCGAAGAAGAGGCGGTAGAAAAGCTGATAGAACTGATAAAAAGTAACGGAGATTACGCTGAAAGGACTTAAGTCTCAGCGCAGATATTCGTCAAAGTCCACCTCTCTGAACTTAAAGTTATGATGTTCGGAGGGGTGGTAGGCTTTATTCCAAGTCGAATAGGTCTTCACATCTATCTCCCTTGTCTTCCGGTTAAAAGTTACAATGCGTAAGTAGCCCTCACCTCCCAATCTACTGCCTTCCACACCACGCTGATAGTTTGCCAGCATCTGATACACTTTATTTCCCTCTTTCCCTATAGAGACCAGCGTGCCGACTCCGCTTTTCAAGACATGCCCACAAAAGACAGCTATCACATTGCGATGTTTGAGAAGCAATTTCTCCCAGATTCCAGCACCATCGTTCACTGTGCGCCCAGACTCTTTGCCGATGCCATATCCTTGAGGGCGCCACCAGTCTTTCCCGTCATGCAACGTACTGTCACAATACAAATAGGCGTGTGTATTCAATATGACAAGCTTATCCGGATGAATACCCACTATGGAATCGGCCCATTGCAGAGCCTCATCAGAAGGCCCGAATTCCAGATTCAAGACCAGCCAATCGGTATCGCCCGACCTAAGGTTTATGTAATAGTTATCCAATGTCTTTCCATCCGCACTGCCTCCCCAATAACTCTTCTGCTTATAGTCAGAAAGAGGGAAATACTTGTTGGCCATTGCAGTGTTATGCACGTCCGAAAACTTACCGGGCTTACTGCCAATATCATGATTTCCCCACACGACAGAATAAGGTATTCCCGCTTGGCTGATACGATGAAAAGCTTTCTGCATATACGCCCATTCCACCGGAGAATTATCTTGTGTCAAATCTCCCACTTGGAACACGGCATCTATTTTCTTACGGTTGGCAACCAACCAGTCCACTTGCGAATCAAAGACCTCCGGACATTGTTCCAGATAAGTCTGCGTATCCGGTAAGACCACAAAAGTACTTACCCTACCAGAAGTGGTGCAAGAAGTAAAAAAAGCGCCCCCTAAAAAGAGCGCTCCGATAACAGACAATATCCTCATCATTTTTTCTTCTGATTAAACAGCCAACCCATAAACTCAGAATCATTGAACGCCGGTGTCCAGCTGCCATGATTGACTCCGGGGAATTCGATATACTCAACATCGGCACCAGCAGCCTTCAAGGCCTTGTAAGCCTGACGCGAACCTTCTACCGGAACAATGTTATCGGCATCTCCGTGATAAATACGGAACTTCACGTCTTTGGCGGCAGAAAGCCTTGCCGGATTCACAATACCGCAGATGGGAACGGCTGCGGCAAAAACTTCGGGATAACGTATCGCCAAATCAAACGTCCCCATACCGCCCATGGAAAGTCCCATCACATAAATCCGGTCTTTATCCACCTGGGGCATAGCCAAATAGGTATCCAGCAACTCCTTCAATGTGCGGAATATACGCGTAGGCTCCTGTACCTCGGGCATTTCTCCAGGTACAAACGACTTGGGACGACCCACATAAGCCCAATAATCTTCCTTAGGACACTGGGGAGCCAATACAAAAGCCGGATATTCCTCTCTGTTCACCGGATTGAGCCACATCTGCCCACCATGCACCAATTGCTTCTGATTATCATCTCCTCGTTCGCCCGCACCATGCAGAAAAAGCACCAACGGATATTTCTTCCCTGCCTTTTCTGCTTCGGGACGCAGCAAACGGTACTTCAACGAATCTCCCTGCGAAGAGACATACACTTTCTTTTCATACTCTCCATACAACTCCTGCGCATACATACACACAGACATCAACAGCATCAAGGCTGTACAAACTGTATTCTTCATATCCTACAAAATTAATGTTCAATTAAAAAGTCTACTATCTCACTCTTCTTATATCCCACCCGGAAAGCCTGCACTGCCACCCGGTCTCCCTTATGGACAACAAACGGCTCAACATATAGATTCCAATGTTTCTCTCCATTCCGTCCCCGACCATTCAACTGATAGGCATAAGAGACTCCAGGAGTGGAACACTCCAGCTTAACCTGCCCCCCCTTTTGTACAATCTGCGGAGCTGACACGAGCGGCTGTACACCGTCCGGCCACATAGTTTGTACTATTTCCGGTTCTGTCAGCGGACGACATTGCCAATATTTCCTTTCCCACTGCCGATACACCTTCCGCAAACGGTCAATGTATTTCCGGTAAGCCGGATCATTAATCAGATTGCACATCTCATGAGGGTCTTTCTCCAAATCATAGAACTCTTCACGCGGACGGGGCCAAACAAACCAGCTTTCCTGATTCTCATCGAGCGCGCCTTCTTCATGGAGTTGAAGCATACGGCGCATCATCGGCATGTTCAGACGAAATCCTACCGGCTGATAGCCGGGCTGATTGGGAGTATAATTACAGATATAACGATAACGGCGGTCACGTACGCCCCCCTGCTGGTCATAACACTTATCCATACGGTCACGTGCGGCAAAAACATAGCGCCGCGATGGCGAAGCATATTTCCCAGCAAATGCCTTGCCATCCATATAGGCAGGAGGCTTGATACCCGCCAATGAAAGAATCGTTGGTGGAATGTCAATGACACTGCGAAGTCCATCATCAATACTGCCGGCCAACCGTCCGTCCGGATAACGGATAATGAGAGGAATATGGGTACCAACCTCTGTTATTTCACGTTTCTGCCGAGGAAGCGGTCCACCATTATCCGAATAAAAGATAAGAATGGTATTATCCCACTCGCCTGCCGCCCTCAATTCATCAATCATCTGGCGGACAAAACAATCCATGCGGTAAATATTGCTGTACATGACAGCAATATCGCGGCGCACAATGCTGTCCTCAGGATAATAGGGTGGCAACACCACATCGTCGGGAGAGACGTAAAGCGTATCCTTCGCACTTTCCCACACCTTTTGCTCATGCGAGGCAAGGGTATTGAATATAGCGAAAAAAGGCATCCCTTTAGGACGGTTGCGCCAATGCGCCTGCCTGCCACATTCGTCCCAAGCGGTCAAAGGCGGTAGAAACTGATAGTCGGTTTTCGGGTTGTTCGTACAATAATAGCCAGCGGCACGCAACAGCTCGGTATAGCACTTTATTCCCTCGGGTAACACAATATCGTAACCGGTTACCGCCGGTGGACGTGCAATCTGCCCCCCTTGCGTACGCATATAGTTGGCATTGATATGCGTGGGATACATTCCCGTAATAAGTGCCGCACGCGAAGGAGCACTAACACCCACTGTCCCATAAATGCTGGTATAGCGTATACCCTCTGCCGCAAGGGCGTCAATAGTCGGAGTCACTGCCACACTGTCACCGAAACAGTGCAGCCAAGGACCGATGTCTTCACATACCACACAAACAATGTTTGGGCTAACAGCATCTCCATCCTCTGTGGTAGAGACAGGGATCCCACCGGCCTTGACCTCCTGCGATACAGTACAAGCAGCCCAAACGGCACTACCATATAAAAAAGAGTGTATTATCTGTTTCATTACTGTTCATTTTATACAATCAGTGCGCCTCTCGAAGAAAGACACGTTGCGAAATACCATTTTCATTAAACGATTCGATGGCAAAATAATATTTTTGTCCCACCGTGAGGGCACGTAAGTCTAATGAATTATCGCCATATACCATCCACGAACTATACAATTTATCAGGAGCAACACCCCACAATACATTATAGCCTTGCGCACCCTTCACCGATTTCCAAGAAATGCGGGCATTACGTTCGTCCGCTTCACGCACTACCGTAAAACCTTTTACCGTAGCCGGTTTTTTCCCACGTCCCAAACCGAACACGCGAATATCCCCCATTGCCAGATTCTTGCCCGGCACGTAATGGTGGCGATAACGAATATAGCGTGCTTCTATCGGTTGATCCAGTTCTATGTAATTATGAGGGGCATCACGGAAACTGTTGCGATAGTCCACCAATACCCGCCAACGGGCACCATCCACCGAAGCTTCTACAAGATAGCGTTGCCGGAGGTTTGGCATACGTCCCCAAAATCCGGTTTCCTCATAGTCAAAGAAATTCAGTTGCAAGGCATACACGTCACTCACTTCTTCAAGGTCTATCTCCACCCATTGCTTATCGTCATTTTTTCCGGCCACCCAGAAGGTTTTCAAGTTCTCGTCCGTCACATTTTCCACCGGATAACTTTCCAATTGCGAAGAAGCCTTCACGGGTTTGCCATAAGAAAGCAACATCCAGCCCCGGAAACCACCGCTTGTCGTCTGTCGCGAAACCTGGTCGGGAGAATAGTGAGGATAGTCACCGAAGTAAGTATCAGAGTACATCACACCGTCTTCATCAAAAAATGTAGGAAACATACATAACCTACGCTCAAACTTATAATTAATGGACAGATGGATTGTACCGAAATGCCAGTATATTCCTCCCGGACCACAAACCGTACTTCCATGCCCGGCACCGGTAGCAAATCCTCCCGGCTTGTAGCAGAACGGATTATGAGCCGCATACTGAAAGGGACCCAAAGGAGATTTTCCTACATAAACACCGTCACCATACACATTGAACTGAGTGCCCGGAGCGGCATATTGCAAATAATATTTCCCATTGTGTTTCGTCATCCACGCACCCTCGATGAATGGCTTGATGTCACTGGTATGATTTTCGCCAAAACGTTCCCACCCATGAATGTCAGGACGGAGAAAGAGCAGTGAATCCGGCTTTTTCGCTATCGGCAGGAATTTATTCTTCATATCAAGTTCCTTACCACGGATAGGCCAACGGTTGGAAGACCCCCAATACATATAAGCACGTTCATCATCATCAATGAAAAGGGCAGGATCCTGAAGGTCGTGGAGTACCGATGGCACTGCCTTCCAGTCCCCCCGTTTGGGATTATCGGTATAAAGTATGCTCATGGCTCCGGATGGATTCCCACAAACATAGAGTACGGAATCTTTATAATTATGGGCAGCAGGAGCATTGCAACCTTCGAAATACCATTTTTCGGGAGTAATAAAGTCCCAATTCAGCAAGTCCTTGGAATGCCAGTAACCCCAGGAACGGGTAACGAACATATAATACTCCCCCCGAAACTCCACTACAGCAGGGTCGGCACCCGAACGATAGGACTTGCCCAAATGGGAATTGTGAAAAGGATAAGTATAGTCCAGATTAAGAGGGTTACAGTAGGTAGTAGTACGATATTGTGCATGTAATGAACCGACGAACAACAACATCAACCAAGCGATGCAATACGACTTTTTATCCATAGTTTTATTAAGCTGACAATAAACAAAATACACATAAAACGACAAATGAGGGTGTGTCAAAACGGTTGATGGCACACCCTCATTTTACAACACATTATCTCACTTCTTTAACGGCAGAAATTTGAGATACACCGCTTTCATTGAAAGCTTCGATAGCAAAATAATATTCCTGGTCGGTAGAGAGACATTTCATCAGATGCCTACACTCGTCACCATACACCATCCAAGAACTGTAAAGCTTGTCCGGCGCAATACCCCAAAGGATGTTGTATCCTTGTGCACCTTTCACCGGTTTCCAAGTCAGCGTGATGTCACGACGATCTTCGTGACGGTGAGGGTCAAATGTCTTCACTTGAGCAGGCGCCTTACCTTCGCCCAGACCGAAAATACGGATGGCAGAAATGGAAAGGTGCGGTGTAGGAACATGAATGTTTTTGTAACGTACATAACGTACCCGAGCAGGGGTTTCCAATTCCACGTAATCGTGCGGAGTATCCTTGAAACTATTGCTGCGGTTGACGAGGCGCGTCCAGTTGATGCCGTCCACAGAACCTTCGATGGTATAACGGTGGCGTAGGCCGGGATAACGGCCATACATGTCACTCTTATAATCGTTGTAATTCACCTGAATAGCGTTTACAGTGGCAGGTGCCTGAAGGTCTATCTCCACCCACTGTGTTTCATCGTTGGAAGAAGCCAGCCAATAAGTCTTGCAATTCTCGTCCGTCAATCCGGCAGCAGTATGACCTTCTACAGCCGAAGAACATCTGGCAGGCTTGTTGTAAGAAAGAAGCATCCAGCCGCGGAACTCCCCTTTCTTTCCCGGCACAGTAGGTGCATAACGGGGATAATCTCCAAAACGGGTGTCACAATACATGATGCCGTCTTCGTCAAAATAAGTAGGGAACATGCAGAGACGGCGTTCCCAGTGCATATTAATGGGCAGAGCCATAGAACCGAAATGCCAATATTGCCTACCTGGTCCGAGCACCGTACTTCCATGACCGGCACCGTTGATATAACCGCCAGGCTTATAGGAAATGGGGTTATGTTTCTGATAGGTATAAGGTCCCATCGGATGGTCGGCCACATATACACCATCGGCATATACATTGAACTGAGTGCCCGGAGCGGCATATTGCATGTAATACCTCCCGTTGTGCTTTGTCAACCACGGTCCTTCGATATAGCCGCCCAGCACGGTATCGGCATGATTTTCTCCAAAACGTTCCCAACCATGTTTCTCTGGGTCGAGATTGAAAAGTTCCAGCTTCTCGCCTTCTTGTATGAAACGATGGTTCTTGTTGAGCTTCATGCCGCGAATGGGCCACTTGTTGGAAGAGCCCCAGAACATGTAAGCACTGCCGTCATCATCAAGAAAAAGGTCAGGGTCTTGCAAGTTGGTGATGATTGCAGGAGTGGCTTTCCAGTTACCCGACTTGGGGTTGTCGGTATAAAGCACACTCATCACACCCGAAGGATCGCCACAGACATAAAGTACTGAATCCTTGTAGTTATGTGCCGCCGGAGCGTTACAACCTTGTGGATACCAGTTTTCCCCCGGATTGATAAAATTCCAGTTTTGCAAATCCGTAGAATGCCAGTAGCCGTGCGTACGGGTAACGAACATATAATATTCTCCACGAAACTCTACTACGGCAGGGTCGGCACCCGAGCGGTAGGAGATATCTTTCGAAGAATTGTATATCATATAGGTATAGTCTACATTCAGCGGATTACAATAAGTATCCATGCGCATGTCCTGCGCCAAAAGGGGAGACGCCAAGCATAATAATGCCAGCAGCAGATTAGTAATCAGTCTTCTCATTATCTTTTATCTTTATTATCAGGTTATTAATGTTCAATATGTCTTCCGGTAGCTTTTCAGCGGCATAACTCCTGCGGCACATCGTATTCTTTTTGCAAGCGTGCCAGTTCAGCCTTCAGTTCGGTGGTAATCTTCTCCATTCCCTTCTTCCCATAAAGATTGTGCATCTCTTCAGGGTCTGTCTTGAGATCATAAAGTTCCCAATTGTCATCCACGTAGAAGTGCATCAGCTTGTAGCGTTCCATCTTCACACCGTAATGGGCACGCACGCTGTGGAAGCCGGGAAACTCATAATAGTGATAGTACAAGGACTTACGCCAGTCGCGCGGTGTCTTGCCTTTTTCCACCAGTTCCTTGAACGAAACGCCCTGCATGTCCTGCGGAATGGAGATGCCGCACATATCAAGGAAAGTAGGAGCAAAGTCGATGTTCTGGGTCAGACCTGTAACTTGCGTACCCGGTTTGATATGTCCCGGCCAGCGCATCACCATCGGCATACCAAAAGACTCTTCGTACATGAAACGCTTGTCAAACCAGCCATGTTCGCCCAAGTAGAAGCCTTGATCGGTGGTATAGACTACAATCGTATTCTTGTCCAACCCCGTACGTTTGAGATAGTCCAGTATCTCGCCCACACTCTCGTCCACACTTGCTACACAAGCCATGTAGTCTTGCAGGTAACGTTGGTATTTCCATTCAGCCACTTCCTTAAATGAACGTGGCTTGGAATAGAACTCATTATTTCGATCGCGGTAAGCATCAAGGAAACGGCGGCGTTCTTCCGGTGTCATTGTTCCCATGAAAGCGTGCGGCCAAGGGTCAAAGAGCAGGCTGTCGCTATCGATACCCGCAACCATCTTCAAATCGTGACCTTCGTACATGTCACGGTATATATTCATCTTCTGCATCTGTGCTGCGTAACGTCCCTCATAGGCATCGTAATAATTATCGGGAAGCGGGAACTTGGCGTGTTCATACAAACGATAATGCCGTTCGGCAGGTACCCAATTGCGGTGAATGGCTTTGTGGTGCATCATCAAGAAGAACGGCTTGTTCTTGTCACGACCGTTGTCCATCCATTCCTCACAATATTGAGTAATGAGGTCGGTCACATATCCTTTATGAATAGTAGTGTCCCCCTCGGTAATGAACTGTGGGTTACAGTATTCGCCTTGGTCATTGAGAATCATCCAATGGTCAAATCCCGTCGGCTTGGAAATAAGATGCCATTTACCGATGACGGCAGTCTCATAGCCGCCTTGTTGCAACAGTTTAGGCAACGTCTGCTGAGAGCCGTCGAAACCTAGTGCCCAATTCTTCATGAAGCCGTTCTTATGGCTATGCTTGCCAGTAAGTATCGCGGCGCGACTGGGGCCTGAAATAGAATTACAGCAATAATTATTCCAGAACACAGCTCCTTCCTGCCCGATACGGTCAATATTAGGAGTAGGTGCCACTTTACCTATAGGATGACCATAGATACTCATAGCCTGCTGTGCATGGTCATCACTCATGATAAAAATAATGTTAGGACGTTCACCGTCTTGCCTGCCTTGTTCCTGAGCCTGAACAGCAGGAACCAATGGAAGCATGGCAAGTCCTAAAGATAGTTTATGATTCATCATCTTCAATGATTTATAAGATTTTTCAATTTATCATATCAACGTAAAAACAGATTCATTCCGCTCATCTGCCGACGATGTTCCTACCCAGAGCCGGAATTCCCCCGGTTCCACCTGCATCTTCATATCAGCACCACAAAAGGCAAGGTCTTCTTCAGTCAGCACAAATGTCAGCGACTTCTTCTCGCCAGCCTTGAGATACAGCTTTTGAAAACCCTTCAATTCTTTCACCGGACGAGTCACACTTCCCACAAGGTCGCGAATATAAAGCTGTACCACCTCTTCACCACCGACTTTACCGATATTGGCTACATCCACTGTAACGGTAAGTGTTTCCCCCTTTTTCAGCTCCTCCTTGTCCAACTTCAAGTTATCCACCTCAAAGCTAGTATAACTTAAGCCATATCCAAAAGGATAAAGCGGAGAATTGGGACAGTCAATATAAGAAGACTTGTAATCCATCTTCGGATTGTCCGGAGGAAGCGGTCGTCCGGTGTTCTTGTGGTTATAGTAAAGCGGGAGCTGCCCCACCGAACGTGGAAAACTCATTGTCAGCTTTCCGGCAGGATTATAGTCGCCTGCGATGACATCGGCAATGGCATGACCACCCATCGTGCCCGGATACCAGGCTTCGAGAATAGCATCCATATTCTCGTCCTCCCAAGTAAGTTCCAGCGGACGACCGTTCATCAATACCAATCCGATGGGCTTACCCGTTTTCTTAAGTTCCTTCAGCAAGTCGCGCTGCGAAGCAGGCAGGGTGATGTCCGTGCGGCAAGCAGCCTCGGCACTCCAGTTCTGGTCTTCACCGGCAGCAACCAGAATGACATCTGCCTGACGAGCCACGGACACAGCTTGTGCAAATCCTGCAGTTCCAGGCTTACGAAGATCGCAGCCTTCGGCATAAAGAAAACGTACGTTCGAGTTTCCGTACTTTTTTTCCAACCCTTCAAAAAGAGTGACACTCCGTTGACGGTCTCCCCGTCCACCCCAACCACCGTTCACACTGTTACGTTCTTTCACCATAGGGCCTATCAAAGCTACAGTCTTACGTTCGGAGGGTTGTATCGGGAAAAAGTCATTCTCATTCTTCAACAATACTACCGACTTACGAGCAGCATCGCGCGCTGCTTCCAAGAACTCGGGTTTCATGATAGTAGCCTTCTCACGCTCCTCATTCAGATAGCGGTAAGGATCGTCCATAATGCCTAAAAGGAATTTCATCTCCAGAATGCGGCGTACGGCATTATCAATGGTTTCTTCGTTCACCTTGCCCTCTTTCACGGCTTGCAGCAGATGTGCATGAAACACACCTCCGGTCATATCCATCTCGATGCCCGCATTGGCAGCCAACTCGGCGGCATGAGCCTCGTCGCGTGCCACGCCGTGGGGAACAAGCTCATTGATAGCCGTATAATCCGTCACTACAAAACCGTTGAACCTCCACTCATCGCGAAGCACATCCTGATAAAGGAACTTACTGGAAGTGCAAGGCACACCGGAAATCTCATTGAAGGCAGTCATGAAAGTAGCCACACCCGCATCTTTGGCAGCCTTGAAAGGTGGGAAATAAATATCGCGCAAAGAGCGCTCGGACACATCAGTCGTATTATAATCACGACCAGCTTCAGCAGCACCATATGCACAGAAGTGTTTGGCGCAAGCCAGCATCTTGTCCAGCCGCATCAAGTCTTCGGGCTTCTCACCCTGGAAACCGCGTACACGTGCGGCAGAGAGCAATGAACCCAGATAAGGATCCTCACCAGAGCCTTCCATTACCCGTCCCCAACGTGCATCACGTGAAATGTCCACCATGGGGGCAAAAGTCCAGTTAACACCCACTGCCGAAGCTTCGGCAGCGGCAATGGACGCACTTCTTTCTGCCAGTTCAGCGTCCCAGGCACACGACTCGGCCAAAGGAATAGGGAATATCGTTTTAAAACCGTGTATCACATCGAAAGCAAAAAGCACTGGAATCTTCAACCGGGATTCCGCTAGTGCCGTCTCTTGTGTCTTGCGGATGGCGGCAGAAGAAGTGGCATGGAAAAGACTGCCTATGTATCCTTTCTTCAATAGAGGTTCAATGTCCGTATTTACTTGCGGACCGGTCACAATATCGCTCTTGGCAGAATATTGGGTCATCTGACCTATTTTCTCTTCAAGTGTCATCAAGGCAAGTACAGAATCGACACGCTCTTCTATCCGTTTGTCACCGCTGTAACTCTGCCAATCACCGGCTCCTGAAGTACATGCCGTACCCACAGAAAGTATTAGGGCAGCTCCAATCAATAATTTCTTTTTCATAGTAAATGCTTTTATAGTTTTAAGATAGCCATTACGGGAGCATGATCGGAGAGATAGCTGTTGTCCGGCTTATCATCAATGGTTCGGTAACGCTCCACCTCTACAGCACCTTTTATAAAAATAAAATCTATCAACCTACGTTTCTCTACCGGGATGCGCCCGAAGTCATGGAAACTCCATGTCGGTCCGTAAGCGACTTTCGCCGTAACGCAAGCATTCTTCATTCCACCTTCCGTCAATACAGTGACCGGCTCGGAATCTACCGTTCCATTAAAGTCTCCGGTAACAATTACCGGAAGGTCACCCACTATTTGTTTTATCTTCTCAAGTATCAGCACGGCACTTTCGCGACGTGCCACTTTACCTACATGATCGAAATGAGTATTGAAAGCAGCTATTTCCCTACCACTCACCTTGTCTTTCAGTACCGCCCAAGTCACAATACGCTCGCAAGCCGCATCCCAGCCTTTCTTTCCGATGGAATCAGGAGTTTCACTCAGCCCAAAATTTCCACTCTTCAATAGTTCGAAACGGTCTGTCTTATAGAAAAGAGAGCAATACTCACCTTTCTCTTCTCCATCTGCACGACCTACACCGAGAGCGGTATATTGCGGAAGACGCTCCTTCAAGTCATCGAGTTGGTTCTTCACCACCTCTTGCATGCCTATAATGTCCGGAGCATAATAAGCAATCATTTGTGCCGCATGGTCCTTGCGGTATTTCCAATTGTTCATACTGTCCGCCACATGATCCAGACGGATGTTGAACGACATCACCTCTACTTTGGCTTCCGGTTGCCTGCCGCACGAGGCGACAAGCAATGCGAAAACAACCAATACACTATTGATAAACACGTTTTTCATGGTTACAAACCTTTTTAATCTATGTAAAACCTAATCAAAATCAAAGAATCCTATCAAACAACCTAATCGACCTTGTTCAAATAAGGAGAAGTAAAGCCTAATCTCCTCAAACCCTTCTGGACATCGGGATGACTCATGAAAAGTTTCCAAATCAAACCGGTACGATAGTTCTCTATCATCACAATAATCGGCCCTTGGTCAATGGCAAGATACGAAGGTGCAAACCAATTCTCCGTCAAATTGAACGCATCCTTGAAACCATATTCACCCCAAAGACGGTCACCCAACTCTTCATAGAAATAACGCATGGCTTCCAAAGAATATTCAGGTGCATATGGAATAGAGGAAAGAGCAGCGGTAGGCGTAATCACACCACGGTCATTACCGGGACTATGGGCAGAATAACCTTTGTCACCGTCACTGGCAGTCAATCCCCAACATTTTTCGCCGTAACCCTTGTAACCCTTCGGATTGTCAATGCAGTAGGCACGGTTAATCAAGGTATGAGCCTTCATCTGTTCCTCGTAATCGGCATAACGATCTTTCAAGCCACGTGGGTCAAGCCCCATGTAAGAATAATGAGTGAAGAAGAGAGGACCTCCCTTTCCGTGGTTGTTTCCAAGAGGAAGCTTGATGCCGTAATACTCCCGACCGTTCAGAAAAGTATTCGCATTGGCCCAGCCTTTATGATAAACGCTCTCGGCAATCGGATAAGTAGGGGAAGACGCGCCCAAAATGTAAACAATGTGACACTCGTTATGACCTTTAATCTGATGATTCATCGCCCATCCGTTGTTTGGCGACCAATGCCAATACATCACATCTTGTCCCTGAGTAAAAAAGTTCCATTCTGCTTGACGCCACAGATTATTGATTATCCCGCGGATACGGTTTTCCGTTGGATTATCCTTTGTAAAATACTGATGGGCAGCCAACAAGCCTTCGAACATGAAAGCGGATTCTACAATATCCGCTCCATCGTCCTTACGACTGAAAGGAATGGTCTTGCCGGTTTTACCGTTCATCCAATGTGCCCACATGCCGTGATAGCTGTCGGTATTCTTGTCGCTCAGAAAGCGGACTATCTTCAACATACGTTCAGCGCCCTGTTCGCGAGTGACAAAACCACGCTCTATACCGACAATGATAGCCATCACTCCGAAACCCGAGCCACCGATGGTAGCTGTCTCGGCACCTCCGTTGCTCCGTTCATGCGCCAATCCTGATTCGGGATGGGCAAAATCCCAAAAGTAACGGAAAGTTTGCTTCTGGACAAGGGTCATGAGTTCATCATCGGAGAGTTGCTTTTCTGTCACACCAGATGGTGGATTTATGGCATTTACCGAGCACGAACAAACCCCAAAAAACAAGAAAAAAAGAAATATATTTTTCATAATACCTATTTTAAACATTTTAATCACATAAGAAGTAGGAGTAGCCTAAGGCTACTCCTCACACACCTTATTTATTTTGCTTCAATATTCCTTGAGAAATATCAATCTGCTTCTGTGGAATGTAGAATGTGGAATGCTGGCTCATATTGAAGTTTGTCTTTCCATGGGCCTTCAGCATCTTTTCTGCATATCCGGGAACAACTTTATCAGCCCGAATCAAATCAAAGAAACGGTGTCCTTCCATTGCTAATTCAATGCGACGCTCATTCCATATGATTTCACGCAACTTTGCCTTATCCCTCTCTGTTATTTTAGGTAATACAGTGGAATCATCACCGGACTTACGAGCACGGTCTCTGACCAATTCCAATTTAGCCAGGGCGTCATCTACTAATGGGTCGCTTTCACCATTTGCCAACTCATTGCAGGCCTCAGCATACATTAACAGTACATCCGCATAACGCAGAAAATACAAGTGGCAATTTTGTTTAGCAAAATTATTGGCATTCCAATAAGTTGTAGGCCACATTGTCTTTTTATTGGCACGCGGTTGTACTCCCGGTTCGTCCTTGAAGTTTATAACCCCAACTCCTTCCATATTTTCGCCATCGTAAATGATAGTAGCCTCCCGTCTCGGATCACCTGATTCATAAGCCTTATCCAAAGATTCTGACGGAGAACAGAATCCCCAACCTTTGAAACCTCTGACACCTTGCCACTTCACATATTCGGAAGCCTTATCTCTCGTCTTGTCTGATCCCCACAAATACTGGTCGGCCAGCATCACTTCATCAGAATAATAAGAATCCGGGCTAAACAAATCACGGTAATTGTGATGCAGGTTATATTCTCCCCTACTTATTACCTGCCCTGCATATTGTTTTACACTTGCATAATCTTGACGGAACAAATAAACTTTAGCCAACAAGCCTTCTGCAGTTCCTTTCGTAACTCTTCCTCTCTCAGCAATCCCCCATTCATCACGGGTTGGCAAATTCATTGCCGCATAGGACAAGTCATCAATAATCTGCTGATAAATAGCTTCTTCAGAAGCGCATGGCTGATCATATTCATCGGGATTCTGAACTTTAGTAACCAAAGGTACGCCACCGTAAGTTCTCACCAAGTTAAAGTAAAAGAAACCACGGAAAAAACGTGCCTGTGCAATGCTTCTAATCTTTAACTGCTCATCTTTCAACACATCCAAGTTATCCAATGCTACGTTACAGAATCCGATTCCTTTATAATTTCCGGTCCACCAGCCGTTCAATTCAGAAGTATAAACATCATAAGTAAAATCATTCAATGAATTCACGCGAGCATAACTACCATCTGCCGGTGAACTTCCTGTATCAGAATTGTCACTCGGCACCTCCATAATGCCAAACCAAGAAAAGCCGATCAAGTCCCAACTTTTCATTTGAGAATATATAGCATTAATTCCCATCAAAGCACCTTCTTCTTCCCCGAAGAAAATATCTTGCGTCAATTTCCCTTGCGGCTTTGTATCCAAAAAATCAGAACAAGAGGTAAAAACCAATGCTGAAGCTAATAAAAGTGAATATATCTTTTTCATAATCATTTCCTATTTTTATTTTCCATTAGAATGTAAGATTCAAGCCAAAACGGCAGGTAGCGGTAATCGGATAAATATCACGGTCAAGCCCCCCTAAGATTTCAGGAGTAAATCCGTTATAATTCGTAAAATAAAGCAGGTTATTACCTGAGAAGTACAATCTCAAATTCTGGATATGCACTTTTTGCATCAAGTTTTTTGGGAATGTATATCCAAATTCCACAGTCTGTAACTTCACATAGTTGCCACTCTCAACATAACGGTCGGAAACAAAATAATTGTTACCCTCAAATGTCATGCGCGGAATGGAAGTATTCCTATTGTTTTCAGTCCATCTATCCAAGAACGAACGATCCCAGTTATCAACACCAGCATTTCTTTCAGCTTGTTTGGCATTATAAATCTTATTACCAAAATTACCCTGCAAATCAATTGACAAATCAAAGCCTTTCCAAGCGGCAGTTATGCCCAAACCACCGATAAACTTCGGAGTAGGAGAGCCTAAATCCGTACGGTCTTCAGCAGTTATATATCCATTGCCATCCGTATCTGCATAAATCAGATCACCCGGAGCTACATTTGCCTGATACTTCTTCTTCGCATCACCGGAAGCAGCCGCAGCCATCGCATTATACTGCTCAATCTCCTCATTACTTTGGAAAATACCAATAGTCTTGTAACCATAAAAATACTTGATTGGCATTCCTTCTTCTGTCATATGAACACTTTTTCCGGAACCTATATCCCCACTGGTGATACGTTTACCTCCCAAATTAGTCACCTCATTCTTAATTGTAGTTCCAGTCAAGCGGATGCCATAACGAAAATCCTTAAACGAGTCTTCCCATTTCACCGTAAAATCAAGTCCAGAGTTACGTACTGAGCCCACGTTTGTTTCTACAGAGGCAAGTCCTACAGAAGCAGGAACATCCACATTTACCAACATTTCTTTTGTATCTCTTCTGTAATAGTCAAACTCTAAAGAAAAGCGATTATTGAACAAGCCTAAATCAAAACCAAGATCCAACTGCTCTGAACGTTCCCAATGGATTTGTGTATTATAAAGAGAAGTTACAGTACCACCAGAATAATAATCACCACCAAATACAGCATCATAAGTAGGGGCTACATTAGCCAATGCATAATATTTGTCATTACCAATCTTATCATTACCAATTTGCCCCCAGCTACCTCTAATCTTCAAGTTACTCAACCATTCAACATTATCTTTAATAAAAGCTTCTTCAGAAATCCTCCATCCGGCAGCTACTGACGGAAAATATCCCCAACGGTTATCCGGTCCAAACTTCGAAGAGCCATCGGCACGTATAGAAGCCGTCAACAAATATCTGTCCATTAAAGCATAGTTGGCACGGAACAAGTAAGACATCATGGCTTCATGTTTTCCATTATTCTCAAGTCCACGTGTATCGCTTGAAGACTGATCCAAATACCAATAGTCTTCCACTTCTGAGAAGAAATTACGTCCTGACCCGCCTAACTTTTCATTAGTGTATTTTTGAGCAGTAATACCACCCAAAAGATTCAGACGATTTTTATCATTGATTTGCCAATCATAAGTCAAGATATTCTCCCACAGCCAAGTAAAATCTCTAGTCCATGTTTTAGACAAGCTGTTCTCATCTACCTTTTGATACTCCGAGATATAATACTTAGGAGTAAAATTACGACTTCTACCATTAATATAATCAATGCCCAAGCTGGTCTTAAAATTCAACCCTTTAATAACTTCCCAATTCAAGAATGCACTACCCACAATTCTATCTTTCCAATTATCACTATTCATATAATGGAGGGTAGCAAGCGGATTAGCAGTAGATGCCACCTGAGGATCGGAGAAATTACCATTCTCATCATAAGGAGTAATGATAGGACTCAGTTTATAAGCAGATTTTACAACTCCCTTATTTTCATTTTTTGTATGACTGAAAGAAGCCGATAAGTTATGCCCGATAGTCAAATGTTTGTTTATTTTATATGAATTATTGGCACGCAAAGTAAAACGGTCATAAGAATTTTCCCTTATGATACCATCCTGTTGGAAATATCCGGCACTCAAATTATAACGTACCTTTTCTGTTCCGCCACTAACAGCAACTTGATAATCACGGACAGACGCTACTCGGAAAATCTCATCGAACCAATCGGTCCCTTTTCCGAAAGAAGCCGGGTCATCATAAACAAGACCGCCATCTGGATTAATATTCAAGTTAGCTTCATTTTGCAGCATAGCATATTCAGAAGCCGTACACATCTCAAACTTACCGCTATTTTGGAACTGAAATCCTTCACTGGCAGTAATGTTCACCTGTGCTTTACCTTCAGCACCTTGCTTGGTGGTAACAATGATTACACCGTTAGCACCGCGAGAACCATACATGGCAGTAGCAGAAGCATCCTTCAATACCTCCATGGACTCAATATCATGGTTACTCAGGAATGATATATCGTCCATAAACATTCCATCAACCACATAGAGCGGATTGCTATTATTAGTAGTACCGATACCACGAATGCGCACTTCAGGAGAGCTACCCGGAGCACCGCTTGCAGAGATAAATACACCGGACACACGACCTTGCAACGCGTTAGCCACATTAGGTGTAGAAATCTTTTTCAAATCATCGCTCTTGATAGAACCAACAGCACCGGTCAAGTCTGATTTACGCTGTACACCATAGCCTACAACTACAACTTCATCGATCAACATATTGTCTTCTTGCATTACTACATTAATAGTAGTACGACCATTCACTGCTATTTCTTGGTCTTTCATACCAATATAGCTATAAAGCAAGACAGCGTTACTGGGAACATTGGTAATCTTATAATCACCATCAAGTCCAGTAACGACTCCTTGCTGAGGAGCCCCCTTTACCGAAACTGTAGCACCAATAACAGTCATTCCCGTCTTGTCGGAAACGACACCCGAAACCGTAATTTTGTTCTGCGCCATCGAAACAACGGCAAACAGCAACATCACACATGTAATTAATAAATTTTTCTTCATTTTGTATTGATTTAAAATTCTTTTGCAAAAGTATAGGAGCAATTGATGTATGTCAAAAAACAAACTACCACAAGATTACCACAACCTGCTCAAGCACTACAACGTAACTACTACAGCATTGTATAAAACACTAATTCCCAACAACATACACTAGGAAGTTATTTAAAGATTATTCAGACTGCAGGCCTATCCAAATAGAAATATGCTGTTGAAGTTACATGATCTTGGCGGTAGAAATTAACAAATCCTGGCGGAAAGTCTTTATCCGTGATATGTAGGTCTGAATCTTCATCTAATAAACGATAGAATTTCAGTTTACCGCTTCTATCTATAGTAACCGGTACAAGAGGAACCTTCGCCTTGTACAGTTCGAGTACCTTTTGATATGGAGCACCTCCAATCTGCTGCAATGTAACTCTTATATCATGATGAAAATAAATCGGGTCCTGCACGTGGAAACGATACATACTCCACCAACAACTGTCCGCATTTGCAATCGGACAACCTTGATAACGGTGGGAATACTCGCCCTGCCCCCAAGCCGTACCAATATAGTCTTCAACTCCCGTACCACTCAATGTGGGAAATTCCTTATCTCCGTCAATGTAGAACTTGATTTCACCTTCTCCCCACCAAGTAGTTTCATACGCCTTATTGGCAAAGATACCCAAGCTTACCCCCAAAAAGCGCCCCTTGCCCGATAGTTGGGGAAGAACAGTATAATCCACTCCCAACTTGGTGGATTTGTCTTCACGCCAGACAGCATGAAAATAGCTCATCTCCGAATCCCATTCCGGCAATTTAGTAAAGTTGATATCATAAAACAAGTGTGTCAGGTCCTCATCCGAGGTATTCACAAACACCACTTTGGCACCGGTGCGGTAAGGCATCGGAATAGAACAGTTAAAAGAACGCTTCTCCGGATTAGAAAAGAAACAGTTCTCAAAACGAGATGTACGTGACAGCGGATTCCCAAAAAAATCTCCCAATGGGACATCCACTGCCGGAACAACAGAATTATCCCAATAAAACTTGATACGCAACGCACGAAGCATCTTAGGGTTACGTTTGCTGACTGTCAGCCAAATACGGTTAATGATCCCGGGTCCTTGCTGAGACAACAAAACACAGCTGTCTCCCGCCATGATTCTGCCGAAAGCACTTCCTTTTGCACCTTTATTGACTTGAGCTGCCGTTCCCTTGGCACCGGTAGGATTTTCAAAACTTGTCCACCGCGTTTCATGACCTTCAGGCACTTTCCATATTTGGGCATGCCCCAAAAGAGTAAATGCTAATAAAACAGATATAACTAATAATGTCTTCATTTCATATCCTCCAGCAATTTATTCATTTCCCCAAAGGTCAGCCTTATTCCCTTTATTCTTTCTCCACTCATGACGCCATTTGTGCATCATCACATTGTTTACCATCGGCTTCAGCTTACGGCCCTCCTTGTCGGGAATGGCCGGGACAGCCGTCGCCTTGTCCTGATACCAGTATGCAACGGTAGCCAGGTCGAGCGTCAGGCAATTGTTGTGTCCATGCTCGATGGTGGCTTTCAGCCCTTTCTCGAAGAAGACGGGATCCTGAATAAAGAACCGATAGACATGTGTACGCCCCAAGAATCCGACATCATTATTCACACGTGGATAGCCGAAGTAGATATGCTGGTAGGGCTCTTTCGGGCACCAGGCGGTGTTGAACAAGTCTTCCGTACCGGTGCCTATCAAGGAAGCCTGTTTTTCACCGTCGATGAACCACATGTCATCGCCTTCACCATACCACATGGGGGTAGGGCACTGTACATAATAGTTCAATCCCACAAAATGGCCCTTTCCCTTGATATCGGCAAACACATAATTGTCGGCTCCGTCCTTATTCTCCGTCTGCTTACCCACGGAACCCCACTCGGTCTCCCCTTCGGGAAGCGCTTCGGTAATCTCACGGTTAAACCACGCATGGAAACGTCCCATGTCCTTGGGCAGTTCCTTCATCTCCACATAGTCTATGTAGTAGTAGAAGGCGCCGATGTTGACATCCGTCTGATTCTCTATCTCAATGCGCGCACCTTTGGCAAAAGGCATGGCGAAATAGCTGCACAAACCCGTACCACCGTTGGGACCGGAAGAAAGGGCAAAAGAAGCATAGTTATACTGTTCGTTCCATCCCTGGCCGAAAAAGGGACCGATGGGGGACACGACAGAAGGCTCGTCGCTGCCGTCCCAGTACATCCGAAGGATGATGTCGTTACGGGAAAGCTGGCGCGGTCCCGGAGACATCGTTATCCAGATATGGTTGATTACGCCTGCCCCCTTGATGTCGGCCAAGACAGCCGTTTCGCCCGGCTTGATGGCCTTCAGGTGGTCACGGTTGTTGCCCGTACGGTCATAACTGCTGACACGGCGGTTGCGCAAGCCTTCCTTCATCTTGGCAAGGTCATACATTTCACTAGACATATTGGTCTGCGCAAAAGCGCTGCCTACTCCCATCAAAAAGGAGAATAAACCTACAAAAAACTTTTTCATCATGGTATTCTTCATTTTTCAAATTATGTTTTTCATCAATCTATCGGTTGTCACTTTCTTGTGGCATCCGACTTCCTTATCTTCTCCTCCAGTATCCGCGCCAGCCTGCGTGCCACTTTGGGCTGCTGTTCATACACATTTGTGGTCTGGTATGGGTCTTCCTCCAAATTATAAAGCTGCACAGAGGGTGCATCCGGCTTTATCCGGGCATTTTCTATATCGCTGTTCACCTGATGGGTGAGCTGGAAAGCGGATGCCCCGCCCAAGTCATGGTCACCGACATTCTTTCCGGTAAATCCACCGCTGTTTTGCGCCGGAATATAGACCCACTTCCCTTTGCGAATGGAAAGATGGCTCTTTTGGGAAGGACAGATAATAATATGGTCCCGAATCATTTTCCCGGGATTTCCGATAAGGGCAGGAAGCATATTGAAACTGTCCGGCCCGTCCTGCTCCTGCAATTCATATCCTGTGAGGGCAGCCAAAGTGGCAAGCATGTCAACATTGGACATCAACTGGTTGGATACGCTGCCCGCAGGAATCCTGCCCGGCCAGCGGACAATCATAGGAATGCGATGCCCGCCTTCCCAAGCTCCGAACTTGAAACCAAGAAGCTTGCCGTTGATATGGTGTCCTGCCTTCCAAGCTCTCTGCCCTCCATGATTCAGCATTCCTCCGTTGTCACTGGTGAAGATGAGCAGAGTATTTCCCGCCAGCCCTTCCTCATCGAGGGTACGCATAATCTCGCCTACCACCCAGTCCAATTCATGGATTGAATCACCGTAAGGTCCTGCCTCACTGGTACCTACAAAGCGTTCGGCCGGTGTAAAAGGATGATGGATGTTGGTGGTAGCATAATACAAGAAGAAAGGTGAATCCTTATGTTCCTTTATCCACTGCACGGCCCGGTCTTTCAAAGTAGTGGCTACAGCCCTGTCTTTGTACAAACGGTGCGCAGCCGTGGCTCCACCAATAGAGTTGATACCGAATTTTTCATCGAACTCCTCCGTTTCTGCCCTCTTGCCTCTTACAAACGGGTCGTTGGGATCATAACCCACCACATGATGGTTCTCCACATAAACAAAAGGTGGATGACTGTTGAGAATAGGCACACCGAAGTAATAATCGAATCCCAATTCAAGTGGTCCGGGAGCCAGTTCCTTGTTCCAGTCCATCTTTTCGTCCGTACGGAATCCAAGATGCCACTTCCCCACGATGGCAGTGGAATAGCCGGAACGTTTCATCACATCCGCAATTGTGGTGCGTGCCGTATCAATTTGCAGAGTCTGATTCAGGAAGATTGCCCCCCAAATATCCTCACGGCAAGGATATTGACCAGTCATTAGTCCATAACGTGAAGGCGTGGAAACAGCCGAGGATGAATGAGCGTCCGTAAAGCTACGGCCCTGCGATGCCAGACGGTCTATATTGGGAGTCTTGACCTTGGTGGCACCGTAACAACCAATGTCGCCATAGCCCAAGTCATCAACGTTGATAATGATTACATTGGGCTTGACCTCAGTGGAAGCCGGAGATTGCTGCGCGACGGCAGGCAAAGCGCTGAATCCCATCCCTACTGTGAAGGAGAGGGACCCGGTGAGAAGTTTGTGTTTCATGTTTCACTCAATTTATCGGTTAATACAACATCCTTGCAAATAGAAGGTCAATGAATCCTGAATATCTTTATCCCATTCAAGAACGTCATTCCCTTCACCGCCTCAAAGTCCACTGTAAGGTTTCCACCGGTTACGGCAATACGCAATTTCTTGGATATGCAACGGTTCCCGCCTACTTCTATCGCCGGAGAGAAATGGCTCAACCAAGGCCGACCGTTGACAGAAACATTGAAGACACTGCCGCGGAAATCGGCATTGTCTAGGGTAGCGACAGCTCCCAAATCGTAAGTCACCCGTTCGGAACGTGCGTTCAGGTCAGCAAAAAGAAGTTCCACTTCATAGTCGCCGTCGGGCAAGTCGAAGCGATAGGCTTTGATGCCCTTGCGTTTGGTCTGGAGCAAAGGAACGTTACGGGTGTCTTTCACTTCGGCAGTGGTTCCGATACGTCCCGGAGAACGGCGGAAAATCTCTCCACCTATGTAGCCCCAACTCCCAGGAGTATAAGCTTGGTCGGGAAGCCAGCAAAGATCACTCTTGTCATCCGTAAAGAAACAGTTGCTGCCCACGTTCACTGCAAGTTCCAGCTGTCCGGAGCCGGCTGCCGCGATATAGCGAGGCTGCATCTTCACAAAAATGTCCGAAACCTGCTCCACCTTCTTCCCTTGATAGATGCCGGATGCTACAAGCGTGTTTCTTCCCACAACAAGAGGTACCCGCCACCCAGCATGGCAATTCTCAATGTCTTGTACAGAGAGTTTTTTCCCATTGACAGACAGCTCTACCTTATCCAGATTGGAATACACTTTCACCGGATGTTCCACTGCTTCGCCGTCCGAAACCACAGTCCGATGCTTCCAGTCATCCACAGCAATGTGCAGCACCGGAATATCCTTACGCAAAAATGCCTGAAAATAATAAAACACATCTTTAGGCCGGCGATCATTGTACATCAGCCCTTTATTATTAATGTGTGGCGTAGCCTCCTGGCGATTGGCAGAACTGAAATCAATGAAATTCCACTCTGTGGCGCCGACTATGAACGGCCGCCTCATGATAGCGGGCAGATAGTATTCGAGGTACAACTGCTGCCATTGCATGGAGAAATCGAATATCTGCGGCTCGAGCGACTGCAAGCGCGGGTCGGAACCGGCACCGAACTCACTGATTATTAACGGACGGTGCGGGTATTTACGATGCTCTTCGTCCACAAAGCGGTCGAAAGACTTGAAGTCGTTCTCATACCAGCCCTGATAAAGGTTCCAACCGGAAATGTCGGTGATATTGCTGAGACCGATTTTATTGTAAATCTGATTGCCGTGGTAGGCCATCGTACTCAGACGGTAGGGGTCTTCCCTCTTCAGAGTTTCCTCCAGATGCCGGGCAAGCGCCAAGGTATTCTCGTAGAAACCGTTGAGCCGTTGTTTCTTCACCCGATACTGCAACTGGATGACAGCCTCGTTCATATACCCCCACATAATGACGGACGGATGGTTGTAATGCTGGCGAATCATTTCGCGCAAGGCGCTTGTGGCATTCGCGCGGAACTCGTCACCCAAAGCTATCAAATCTACTACCGGAATCTCCTCCCATACCAGCATGCCGAGTTCGTCGCAAGCACGCAACACGGCATCGTCCTGCGGGTAATGTGCCAGACGGACAAAGTTCACACCCATGTCTTTCAGCAACTGCATATCCCTGCGGTGCATCTCATCCGAAAGCGCTATGCCCATCGGCATCTGGTCCTGATGACGGCAAGCTCCCATAAGTTTCAGGGGTTCCCCATTCAACTTGAAGCCTTCCTGCGCATCCACGCTGAACCAGCGGACCCCCAAAGGGACACGTGTCTCATCTTTCAACACCTTGCCACGCACATCTTTCAAAGAAACTTTCACGCTGTACAGATAAGGGGAATCGGGCGACCACAACTGTGGCTTTTCCAACTGTAACCGCTCCTCGAAGGCGAACGCCCCGTCGGCATCTATCCGGACGCTGCGCAAAGATTGGGCTACGGTCTTCCCATCGGTATCCAGCACCTCGACGTCCAACTTCAACACCGCACGCCGCACATCACGGTTCACCAAAGTCCCACGCACACTGATTTCCGCCCTATCCTCACTCACGGAAGGCAAATCGACATAAATGCCCGTAGAGGCATAGTCGGTAAGGCTGATGTGCTGCTTTGCAGCACTGATGAGCCACACATTGCGGTAGATGCCGCCAAAGATGGTGAAGTCGCCGGACAAAGGAGGTATCCGGTCGTTCTGATTATTGACGTGCACCATCAGCAGATTCGGGGCATCAGTCCTTACTTTATCCGTAATGTCTACGGTAAAGGCAGAGTAACCTCCTTTGTGGGTAGTGAGCAGCTCGCCGTTGAGGTACACATCTGCCAGAGAATTGACAGCATCAAATTTCAGGTAAAGCTGCTTATCCCGCATCTGCGCGGCATCCGTACGGAACTCTTTCTTATACCAGGAAGAAGCCCTGCGGTAGTTACGGGTAGAATAGGCATCCGTATTCCAGGTATGTGGCAGATGTACCTGTTCCCAACCTTCCTCATGACATCGCACTTTCTGGAACCGATTGTCATTATACGCAACATAATACCAGCCGTCATTGAAACTCTGAACCACCCGCCCGGCATTGACAACCGGGTACATGGTGGACAGACACAATATTAATAAAAATATTTTCTTCATGTTTTTCAATAGATTATATTATTCCACACAAGTCAGGCAAATACTGCAAGAATGCTGCATATAGTTTGCAGTGAAAATGCAGACAATATGCAGCAACAATGCCATCTCAACGCAGTGTCTCGAATGCTGCATATTGCCGCCTCGGGAATCAGTTAGAGTAACGTGAACGTTGCTTTCTTTACGTCCCGGCTATTTCTGCCAATCATCACCTCAAAGTTACCGGACTCGCATACAAAATCAAGATTGTAGTTGTAGAACTTCAGCAATTCGGGGGTAATCTTGAAAGATACTTTTTTAGATTCGCCGGCTTTCAGGAAAATCTTTTCAAAGCCTTTCAACTCTTTCACCGGACGGGTTACACTTCCCACAAGGTCACGAATATAAAGTTGAACCACTTCTGCACCGTCTCTCTTGCCGGTATTGGTCACAGTCACGGTAGCAGTCAGTTCGCCCTTATCCGTCATGCTAGTCTTGTCCAAAGCCACGTCGCTATAAGAGAATGTTGTATAGCTCAAGCCGAAACCAAAGGGATAAAGCGGTTCATTGTCTATGTCTATATAGTTGCTGCGGAATTTCTGGAACCATGCACCGTCGGCAAGAGGGCGGCCCGTGTTCTTGTGGTTGTAGAACAAAGGAATCTGTCCCACGCTCTTCGGGAAAGTCGTAGTCAGCTTCCCACTCGGATTCACATCACCAAACAATACATCACCGATGGCAAAACCTGCCTCACTGCCCGCAAACCATACATTCAGAATGGCCGGCACGTTTGCCTGCTCCCAGTTCAGTACCAGCGGACGACCGGTAAACAGCACCAGTACCACCGGTTTTCCCGTTTTCAATAATTCCTGTAACAGTATGCGTTGGGTGTCCGTCATTTCAAGATTCGTGCGGCAACTGCTCTCTCCACTCATTTCCGAAGACTCACCGAGCGCAGCCACAATAACATCCGATTTGGCAGCCACGGCAAGAGCCTCGTCCAGCAACTCCTTGTCCGAACGATTGTCACGGTGTAAAGAACGTCCGAACATAGTGGCACGTTTCTCATATTCGGCATCACTCATCAAATTACAGCCTTTCGCAGTCAGTATTTCGGCTTTACCGCCTGCTACCGCCTTCAAACCTTCAGCCAAAGAAGTAGCATTCTTCAATACGGCAGCCACACTCCAAGTACCCGGCATATTACTGCGGCTGTCTGCCAACGGACCTACCACAGCAATAGTGCCCTTCTTGGCCAGCGGAAGCACATTACCCTCGTTCTTCAGCAACACCAAGCTCTCCGAAGCAATCTTACGCGCAACGGCACGATGCTCTTTGGTAAAGATTTGCTTCTTGGCACGCTTCACATCACAGTATTTATAAGGATTATCGAACAAGCCCAACTTGTACTTAGCTTCCAAAATACGGCGACAAGCCACATTAATTGCTTCTTCTGTCACTTTTCCTTCTGTCAATGACTTCTTGAGCGTACCAACAAATGCATCGCTCACCATATCCATATCTACACCAGCATTCAGCGCCAACGCGGCAACAGTCTGCGTATCGCCCATGCCATGGTCGGTCATTTCTGTAATTCCGGTATAATCTGTCACTACAAAACCGTCAAACCCCCACTGCTTACGCAATACATCCGTCATCAACCACTTGTTTCCAGTGGCAGGAATGCCATCGACCTCATTGAAAGAGGCCATCGCACTGCCCACACCGGCATCAACCGCCGCCTGATAGGGCAACATGTATTCATTGAACATGCGCTGATGGCTCATATCTACTGTATTATAGTCACGTCCTGCCTCACCGGCACCATACAAGGCAAAATGCTTTACACAAGCCATAATCTCATCATTACGGCTCATATCCTTTCCCTGATAACCACGTACCATGGCCTGCGCAATGGCTGCTCCCAGAAACGGGTCTTCACCGTTGCCCTCGGACACACGCCCCCAACGGGCATCACGGCAAATATCCACCATCGGACTGAATGTCCAGCAAATACCGTCGGCACTGGACTCAATGGCCGCAATACGCGCCGATTCTTCAACCGCCTTCATATCCCATGTACACGACAATCCCAAAGGAATGGGAAACACCGTTTCATATCCATGAATAACATCCATACCGAATAAGAGAGGAATACCCAAACGACTTTCTTCAACCGCCTGCTTCTGTACATCGCGGATACGTTCCACACCTTTCAGATTGAAAAGCCCGCCCACTTCACCGGCACGAATACGTTTGGCCACATTACTACTTTTAGCCTGACCGGTCGTAATCTCACCGGTAACCGGCAGATTCAACTGACCTATTTTCTCTTCCAGGGTCATCTTCTTCATTAAATCGTCAATGAAACGATTCATATCGACCGGAGATTTCTGCGCATACGCACTAACGGCAGTAAACATCAACAAGGCTAAAAATGATTGTAACTTGAAAAGTAAATGCTTCATGTCTTTCATGCTTTTAATTTATAGAAATATTATTTTGCTGCAAATAAAAGAAAAGCATGCGACAACCTCCACATCCCGCACTACAATAAAAGTACATCCATCACTAAAAAACAAAATAGGAAGTACAATATTAGTACTTCCCCCATTAATATTTTACTGTAAAACAGTTATTTAAAATTTATAAGGAAATCAGTTAGACTTTCTTCCGGAAGCAGATTGAATTTCTTGCGCAACCGGTATCTTGCAGCATCAACCCCACGCGTGGAAATATTGAGCAACTTCGATATCTCCTTTGTCGGCATATTCAAGCGAAGCAATGCACAAAAGCGCAAATCTCCTGAAGTCAAATCTGTATATTGAAGTTTCAGATTACGGAAGAAGTTTTCGTGTATACGGTCAAAATTAGCCTGAAACATAGTCCAATTCTCTTTATCGGACACTATATTGCTATTAACTAAAGTGAGCAGCTTATCCAAGTTCTTACGGCCATACTGCCCCGACAACTTTTGCCGCTGTATCTCTTCTTTCAAGGAATTCAGAAATTCCTGATGGGCGATATTTGTCATTACCACACTGGACAACTCCTTGCTTTTAAAACGCAAATCGGCCTCAAGCTGCTCCTTTTCCAACTCAACAATCTTCTTCTCTTGCCGCTCGAGTTCTGCCTGATGGGCTACGCGCTGCCGTTCAATCACACGGTCTTTCTTTTTCTTCACGAAACGGTAGACCAGATATTGCAACAAAGCCAACAGACACAATCCTGCCAAGATATAACTTCCCACAGCCCAATAAGACAAGTACCACGGAGATAATATCTCAAAAGGAAGCTCTACCGATGCCAAAACCCTATCAGTATTATATATCTCAGCTTGGAAAATATAATTTCCATAAGGAAGACGGGCATACATTTTCTGCAAACTGCGTCCACTGGGCACCCATTGTTCGGAATAGCCATCCAACTTATATCTTACCTTATAAGTATAATCACTATAAACCGGATAACACAAGGTAAAACTCACTGTATTAAATTCGGACTCCACCCGGACTCCCGGCTGCGCCACCAATGTTTTCCGCTCACCACTGAATTCATCAATAGCCCGCATTCCCGAAATCCATAAAGAACGTTTGACTCGGGATTTATACAACGAAGAACTATCCGTCTCAATACGGGCAATGGCATTGTTCAGGCAAAGATAGGAATGATTATTTCTCTTGTCATAAGCCACGCTTCCACGCTCTTCCACTGCCAGACCGTCAAACAAAGAATATGGAATCCGGAGTTCTATATCGAAAGTATTTATCGCACATTTCACCAAATACACCGTTCTGTCCCCTACAAACCAATAACGATCTCCACTTGCACGACTCACAGTCTTGATTTCCCTCAATTCCGCCAATTGTTCATTCATCGTTTCATAAGGAACAATCGAGTCGGTCATATCTTCATAAGTATAAAAGTATTCTCCATTAGAAAAAACCACCCGACCATTGATTTTAAAAAGCGTGAAACTTCCACCCTCTACTTCTCCCAAACTCTCATACTTCCGCACATCCTTTACCAGCTTCATATCCGGATCAATCCGAAAGCGATACAAACCATTCCTTAAGTGTTTCGCCCAGATATTCCCCTGATGGTCCACTTCTATATGGCGAATCATGTGACTGAACCCACGTAAGGACCGAGTAAAATAATACTCTCCCGAAGCAGTTTCCGTATATAAATTCAAAAGCGCATAAGTCCCCTCCAATAAAAAAGACTGTTCCTTCAATTCAATCTTTTCCATACACATCCCTCCCTTTGCGTCAGCCACCTGCTTTGACTTCAATCCCGATATAAGGAAAGTACCCTTGTTGTGTCCGCAAAAAATCTGTTTTCCCCATTCATCGACGAACCACGCTTGTTCTTCCAAGCCCGGAACCAATTCAGCCTTTCCATCCTTAAGCCAATAAAGTCCTTGATTAGAAGCAATATAAGCTTCATTTTCCCTTACTAGAACATCATATACCATACCTATTTTACGAAACGGAGGTTCATAATAATAGATTAGAGAATTATTGTGTATATAGGCAATACCTTCATCCAAAGCTGTCCATATATTATTGTCATCATCACAATACAACTTCAAAACAGTATTGTTCTGTAGTTTATTATCCGTATTGACCTTCCAAATCAGCTTTCCTTTTTTATCCAACGCATATATGCCATCGGATATTGTGCCAACAACGTAGCAACTGTCTTTGGTCATCACCGCACGATTAATGGTATGCTTCCTGAATACATCATCACATTCGGTTTCCCATTTTTCCACCCTCCCATCTCGATAGAGAAAACCTCCCTGATTACGGGTAAGCATTAAAACCGCATCATCATAAGGAAGCCCAGCCAGGACATCGCTATTCCCAAATGCCTTTCTGGGAATAAGTTCTTCCATTTTCCTGCCAGAAAAGACACAAAGTCCACCATTTATTCTTTGAGAATAAAAAGTATTTCCAACCTGAAATAAGTTCAGAGGAAGACTCTTCATCCGAGTACCTTCCACCGAATTTCCATTATAAAAAAAGAGAGAACCAAACGATTGAAAAACAATTTCTCCTTGAACGCAAACAATGTTCCAGATTTCATCGTTATGAAAAGTAAAATCCTTCACCTCATCTTTTAGCGAATGATATTCAAGGGTATTATAAGGAGTACGGACAAAATAACCGAATTCTTCGTAAGAGCCTACATAAATTCTTCCATCTTCACTGATATATATAGCACGCACAATTCCTTTTGTCGGTAATTCATACAACCGCCAAGCACTTCCATCAAATTCCAGCAGTCCATTATTATTGCCAAAATACATCACCCCTCTTTCATCTTGTGCAATAGACCAATTCTGAATACCGGCATTATAATCCGACACCGAATAGCTCCTCACTATAGGAGAAAAAGGTATGGGTGAAGCTTGCAGCAAACTACTGAAAACCAAAGACAAGAGAAACGTTATTGCAATTCTCATGAGTACTGTTTATAGGTATTTACCAGCAAAGATAAAGCTTTTTGCGTTTTCGTAAAAACAAAATCGCGGATTATCCTCTTTTTCTGGAAGATAATCCGCGATAATATCCAAATCCAATTTATTAATTTTCAGCCGTTTTCTGTTTTCCCAAAGGAATAGAAACCCCCAAGTAAGCATTGACATTCTTCGTATTCTTGCCAAAGAACATATAATCTGTTCCTGCAAAGAAGGAACCCAGCTTCAATGCCAGACCGAAGGTTTTACCAGCTCCTTGAAGTACGGAATAGCTGGCAGCTACATTGAAAGCATTCGTCGGACGGATGCAGGCAGAGAAAGTCAACTCATTCAAAGTTTTCGGTTTGGCAAAACGACCGGTATACAAGGCACCCACTACCAGCCAATCATTCAATAAGGCATATTCAGCGCCAAGAACCATTGTAGAAGTCAATCCACGGGTACGGCTCTTCTCAGAAGCCTCCTCCGTCTTGAGCTTCAACATGTCATAGTTAAGAATCTCGCCGCTGTTCACAATATTCATGAACTCCTGCTGCGAGGCCGGGTCAAGAAGATCATAAGTCTGCTCTGCATTGGCTCGCGCTATACTGGTATTCGATTTAGACCATTTGATAAAACCCAAATCAAGAACTGAAGCAGAAAGTGTCAATTTATCCAGTAACTTGTAAGATACTCCCAAATCAATAGCCCCACCATATCCGGCAAAACCGAAACTGCCAAAATCGATTTCATCGATATAATCGCCACTCTCATTCTCGGGAAGTTCTAACAGCTTTGACGAGTTCTCCAAAGTTGCATCCACTTGAATGGAAGCTTTACTCGTCATTCCTGAAGAACCGACAGAAGGAGTTTCCACATGAATCCGGTTGATGTTCAGCTTTAAGTTACCAATACCCAACAGCATCTTCACCTTACCGCCTACAGCCAGCCGGTCTGTTATATTCCTTGCAAAACCAAGGCCGACTTCCGCATAGGAATTTATCTCAAGCTTCTGTCCATTAATGGTTTCGTTAATACCCAAATAGTCAGAAATATTGTCACCAAACTCCCGGCTGCTCATGTTATTCATAAACTGGAACATGGTTTTCGGTATGGCAGCACCGATATCATTACGTAACCCCACATTGACTGACCAGAAGTTCTTTCCTTTATACCACCCGGCAGACAGAATGTCGGTACTCAAATTCACATTCAAGTTATTGGTAGCATCCAGTCGGTTCATAAAGTCATTGCTCATGAAATAGTCGCTATCATCACTGTTCTCAATAATGTCCATAATATCCCTATACCCCAGGGAACTGGAGTTGACGGTAGCATTCAACGAACCTATCACGGGAATATTCAGATAACCGCGTCCCGGCATCAAGGCCGGATTGAGCTGCATACGCTGGTTACTTCCTTCCATAAAGTAGGAAGTGCGCAGGAACTGGGCTTGTCCGGAAAGAGAGAAGCAAAGCAACAATACCACAGACAGCCATACTTTCAGAGAATTCAATTGTTTCATAACCTTGTCAATGTTTTCATTTTCACCTGCAAAAATATAAAACAAGTTAATACCTTACAAACAACTTAACCGGATAGTCGCTCATAAAAGGCTTATACAGAGACTATCCGGTATAAATTAAGGAGCAAATAAAAGAATCCTCTTAAGAATGTCCTTATACTATTTCATCATAAACATGTTCATTTGCTCTCGTAGCGGTACTCAGAAAAACCGGGGCTGTCTCCTTTCTTTGTTGCAGAGACATTGACGTCACTGCCGGAGCACTCAACATTTCCTTGTATTTTTCCGGAGCAGTCAGTATCTTTACAGCCTCTTTCAAATCATCATCATCTTTCAACTGCTGGATAATGCTTCCACGCTGGAAATAATAACGTTTGATGATTTCTACCGCAATCATGCTCTTGATGTCCTTGGAGAAATGGTCAAGGTCACGGTCCAGATTATGCGACAATTTTTTCTCCAGCGCTTCAAACTCTTTCGAAGCATCAGTCAGATAGCCCTCAAATTCGGCCATCTCCTTCAAGTTCTTCAGCATCTTCTCTGTCTGCTGGTCGTATTTGAAGTCCGCCTTTTTCACCATCGTCTTGAAGTCCGCATAATCGGCATCTGTAATTTCAAACTTCTCTGCTGAAGGGATGGTAGGATGTTTCAGGCAATAGTCCGTGGCATAATTGAAAATAAGATTGTCATTGACAAGATAGAACAGAATGTTGGGCAGCTTCTCCTGCTTCACCGCAATGTCCGGAGTCACGCCTCCACCATCCCGCACTTCACGTCCGGCAGCCGTATGGAACACGGTAGTAAGGCTGTCCGGAATACGTCCCACACTGCCGTCCTCATTCCGGTGCTTGTAGTCGATAGCCTGCACACAACGGCCGCTGGGAATATAATATTTGGAAGTCGTCAGCTTCATGGTACCACCGTATGGTAACGGACGGGTGGTCTGCACCAATCCCTTACCGAAAGTACGGTTACCGATAATGACCGCACGGTCAAGGTCCTGCAAAGAGCCCGCAAGGATTTCTGACGAAGAAGCCGTTCCGCCATTGACCAGAACAGCCAAAGGAATTTCCAGATCCAACGGTTCACGCAATGTCTTGTAGGTATTGCTGGCTTGCTTAATCTTACCCTTTGTCGTCACAAGTGTTTTTCCGCGAGGCAGAAAGAAGTTGGCTATCTCTATAGACTCATCCAGCAAGCCCCCCCCATTGTTCCGCAAGTCAATCACCAACGAAGTCATCCCCCGCTTCTTCAAGTCCAGAAAAGCCTGCTTGAACTCCTTGGAAGGATTCCCCGAGAAGGTGCTGAGATTGATATAACCTATATTATTATCCAGCACCGTATAATAAGGTATGAACGGCAATTGGATGGAACGGCGCACAATGTCGAAATCCAACGGTTTCTCTGTACCGGGACGTTGCACTTTCAGCTTGAAGCTGGTACCCACTTGTCCGCGAAGCATCTCGCTGACTTCCTGGTTGTTCTTTCCGGCAAGGTCTTTTCCGTCAATTTCCATCAAAATATCTCCGGCTTTCAGGCCTACATCGGCAGCAGGCATATTCTCGTATGGCTCAGATATCATGGAACGTTTCAGTTTCGGATTCCAAGTAATCACAGAACCTATACCACCATAGGAATTCTTCAGCATCTGCTCCAATTCGCTTTGGTCATCTTCCGGATAATACTCCGTGTAGGGGTCCAGCGAGTAGAGCATGGCATCAATGCCTTCACGGATAGTCTTGTTCGGATCAATCGTATCCACGTAAAACATATCCAACTCTTTCACAATGGAATTGAATATATCCAGATTCTTTGCTATTTGGAAACTACGGCTATCACCACTCTTAAACCCCCAAAAACAAAAGGCTCCTGCTACAATCAGCAAGGTAATCATCCAGCGTATCTTTAAAATTCTTTTCATAATATGTCTATGTGATAATATGCTAATTAATTAATAAAATTTCTTCCTTGATTTTTTCCCATTGTGCTGCCTGAAGCTCCGTACCCACCACTTGTATCACATCTTTGGAGAGAAGGGAGCCTATCTTGCCACATTTCTCCAGCGAGTAGCCACACGTCAGTCCATACAAGAAACCTGCCGCAAAATAGTCGCCAGCTCCTGTAGTGTCCACCACTTTCTCTACCGGAGCCGCTTGTACCTGCACCATCTCTGTACCTTTGCGAATCAGAGAACCACGGGCACCCACCTTTACAATGGCTATGCTACACATTTTGGCAATGATGTCCAATGCTTCCTCCGGTTCCTTACCCGTAAAGGCCTTTGCCTCTTCCTCATTGGCAAAAACAATATCCACATATTTGTTGACCAACAGAGAGAAAAATTCAAGGTCTCCTTCTACTATATTGTAGCTCGCCATGTCCAAACATACTTGTAAGCCGGCCTCTTTAGCCAGCTCAATGGCACGGAGAATCATATCATGGTCTTGCACCAGATACCCCTCTATAAATAGGTAAGCATATCCTTTGAACATATCCAGCGAAAGATCTTCCGCCTTCAATGTAGAAGCCGCCCCCAAATAAGTGCCGAAAGTACGCTCCCCATCAGGAGAAATGAAAGTAGAGGCTACACCGGACGGAAGGGTAGTGGAAAGCAATAAATTCGCCTCTGTCCCACGTTCCAGCAGGCTATCCCGGAAAAAGTTACCGTAAAAGTCATTGCTTACTTTTCCGATGAATCCCGTACCCGCACCAAGGCATGCCATTGCCCGAATTGCGTTTCCGGCAGAACCTCCGTTAGCCAAGTGCGTCTTCATCCGGCTGAAATACTCACTAATTTTCAAGAACTTATCTTCATCAATCAGCGTCATGCTTCCTTTCGGAAGCTGCATCTCCGTCAAAATATTATCATCTTCAATGATTGCCAGCGCATCGACCAAAGCATTGCCCAACCCAATTATTTTATCCATCTTCGATATTTTTTTTGCAAAGATATTGCATATTTCAAAATATCCTATTACTTTTGCAGCGCATTTGAGAAAAAACAACATTCTTCCTTAGCTCAGTCGGTTAGAGCATCTGACTGTTAATCAGAGGGTCCTTGGTTCAAGTCCAAGAGGAAGAGCGAAAAAACTTGAATGCATATTCTTCCTTAGCTCAGTCGGTTAGAGCATCTGACTGTTAATCAGAGGGTCCTTGGTTCAAGTCCAAGAGGAAGAGCGAAAAGGTTCGTCAATTAGGCGAACCTTTTTTGTTTTCTCCATCAGCCGCACTTAACAAACAAACGGAAATCTTTCATCTTTCATGAAATTAACATATATTTGTGGAATATTTATAGGGAATTTATCCCGACCTTCTGTCTTTATTTGCAGAACCATGAAATTTAATTCAAAAATACAACTATGATGAGAACAGCCCAACTTTTTTTAATCATCGGATTGACTGTATGTACATTTTGCAAAGCACAAGACATACCCGTTCTGCCCCAAGAAAAGTTCCGGCACCATGAATTTTCCGTCAGCTATGGTTTCCTGCCCATTACCGATGCCAACAGCATGGCCGAGGAGTGCTTCGCTCCGGTACTGAGTTTCGGAGTTTATACACGCGAAAAGACAAACTACTACGGCGCTCTGAATATCAGCTACATCTATAGATTCAACCGCAAAATCAGCCTGGGAGTAACCGGAGGAATAACCGGCAACAAAGGGAGAGCCAGCAGCCTTTATGAAGCTTTGGATGAAAACACCAAAGACAACCGAAGGTATCTGTATGTTCTTCCCACCTTCCGGTGGCACTGGTTTACCCACCCCAAATTCTCTCTGTATACCTCAGCAGGGCTCGGTGCCTATTTCCTCCGGAACAGTTTTGGAGGAGAAGTCTTTCACAAGACAAGATTCGCTTATCAATTCAGTTTTCTAGGCATCGAATACGGAAGCCGGTTTGCCTTCTTCACAGAATTCGGAGTAGGATATACCGGAACAATCGTAGCAGGCGGCCGTTATCGTTTCTGACTTATGAGGCCGCTACCGCCAGTGTCAATACACTGATGCGCACACCCTCCACTTCCTTGAGCGCATCGGCACAAGCCGTAGTGGTGGCACCGGTAGTCAATACGTCATCTATAATCAGTACATGCTTCCTTGCAAAAGCGTCAGCACGACGCAGACTGAAGATACCGTCCACATTCTCCCACCGTTCATAAGAGGATTTACGGGTCTGCGTTTCCGTATGCCTCATACGGGCAACGGAAGCAGTATCCATGGGAATACCGGTGACAGCGGAAACGCCGCGGGCTATACATTCGCTCTGATTGTACCCACGCATTTTCCGCTTACGCGGATGCAGAGGAACGGGGACAATGACATCCACATCACTGAAGAAACCGGTAGCCGACAACTCCGCCGCCATAAACCGCCCCATCACTTCGCCAAGGTCTTTCCTCCCTCCATATTTCAACTGATGGAGAATGCGGCGGAAATCACTCCCTTTATGGTAAAAGAAACAGGATGTAGCATGTTCCAGAGGTATCTTCCCCCAAAACATACGTTCCACCGGATTGTCCTTACGAAGATGATAGTTTGTCCGGGGCATATCCATATTGCACTTCATGCAGATGCCCTCTTCACCCTCTTGCAAGATAGCACCACACACGGCACACTGACGCGGGAAAAAGAGATGGACAAAAGAAAAGAACCAGGTTTTAACTATGTTTTTCATCGTATAGTATTAAAAAAACGGCAACAGAGCAATACACTCCATCGCCTTGTTTGCTATAATGGCGAGACCTCACCTGCCAGCTTCAAGAACAACGGATGCAGCGGTCCGTTAGTGGCAATGATATGATGTCCGTCCAAAAAGGCGTCACTACCACAAAAGTCAGTGATTCTTCCACCAGCCTCCAGCACCATCAGCGCAGCCGCAGAAAAGTCCCATTTGCCGATAAACGCCTCAAGCCAGGCATCAAAACGTCCGGCAGCCACATAGCAGATGGCAAGCGCAGCAGAACCGGTCATGCGGATACCTGCCACACGCCCGTAAAGTTCATGAATCAAATGCTCACCGGTACGTGCATACCGGTCGGAATTATAAGGGAGTTCCGTCACTACAAAGGCGTCCTCCACCTGCTGGACAGACGAGACCTCCATCCGTTCTCCATTCACATAAGCGCCACCTCCCTGCCAGGCATAAAAACATTCATCCCGGCAAGGGTCATAAACAACTCCCAGCAACAGAGAATCCTTGTCGCGCAAAGCGATGCTGACACAATAGGGAGCATTATCATGAATATAATTCGTTGTCCCATCCAACGGGTCCACTACCCAACAGTAGGGTTCATCGTGATAGACAGCAGAACCTTCCTCGGCTATAAATCCAGCCTCGGGAAGAAGTTCCCGAAGCGCAGCCACCACCCGCTTCTCCGATTCCTTGTCTACATAAGAGACATAATCATGAGGTTGTTTCTTCCGTACCGCTTCCCGGCTGAAGTTTTTCCGCTCTTCTTTCAAGAAATATCCGGCTTCACGGGCTATGCAGCAGACAGACTCTGTCAATATCTTCAAATCTTCCATCTCTCTACATATTAGTTCCCCGCAGCCTCTTCTGCCTGCCGGTAAATAAGCCGACCGCGCTGGCTGACCGTCCATCTTCCATCTTCCAAACGCACATTCTTTGTATCATCATCTTCCACATTCCAAACATATCCCCCCGCAGGAAGGCCACGGCGCTCCAGAATCTCATTCGGCATTTCTTCTTCCGAAAAGAACAGTTCCACTTGGGTAGAATCGGGACTGAGCACCAGAAACAACATCTTCTCCGCATCATCCACAGCGTTCATACGGACTCCTTTTTCCCACAGACGGATACAGTCTTTCTGAACCTCACTCCAGGTATATCCGGCAGATGCAATGCAACCATGCTTATCCTTATCACCACCAACGACATGTACCGTATCGGCTTGTCCAGCAACTTCCGCAGTCTTTCCACTCTTGCTACCACAAGCCACAAACAGTGCTCCGGCACATAGCAAGCACATAGATGTTCCTCTTACATTCATCTTTTCTCTTTTTAATTGCTTTTTGTTTGACAAAGTTAAGAACAAATCGGCAATTTAAAAAGTTTCTTTTTCATTATCATCAGTGCTCCGGCAGTATATACTAAGATTAATCAAGGCTTGAGATATACCACTGTCTTTCCACTACCATATTTACGGATGATCCCTTCTTCAAGAAATAGATTCAAATCCGCCACAGCCTGATGCTTCGCCCTTCCTGTCTGTTGTTCATAATCCGCACGGGTGATACAACCATACTTATCCAAATGTTGCAGTAGTTTTTGCTTTCGTTCCTCCTGAGTCAATTTAGAGTGGGAGACGTAAGGAGACGCTTTCCGTTCCAACCCCATCGTCTGAAAGCGTTTGCGGAATTTACTACCGATACGCAAATTCACATTCCGGAAATGCACGGACGGAGAGCGGATATCCTTTTTATCTGTCACAGTCTTGTCACACTTCAAGGACAAGGAGAAGAATCCCAGTTCGCCCACCTCCACAATCCATCCATCTGCCAGCCAGCTGTACAGTTCGTCCGTTATAGCCTGTAAAGTGCCGTCAAGGATGGCTGGACTGAAACCTGTAGCTTTGTGAACCAGTTCACGGAATTTGTCGGCAGGGATGGTCCCTTTGGGAAGGATACGTGCATGAAGCAAAGAGGCTTCACCATTTTCGTCCGGAGGACTCTGGTATAAATCATAATAAGCGCTCATAAGACATTAATGTATTGATTAGACAATTATAATCTTTGAATCAACTTTAATAAGTTATCCTTTCAGTAATTTTTCTTCGTTGCACCAGAGTCGTCTCTTCGTTAGACTATTGTTTAACGAAACGGCAACCATGATACAACGTAAAGACAAGCCTGCTTTAACGAATTAAAATCAGCCTTCAAAGGTAATGATAAAAGTAAAGTGAAAAATAAAAAAGGCATATTTCTATATTAAGGAAGAATATTTGTCACACTTAATCCCATTTTAAAACCGCATAACCACAGATACATCGCCAATAGTACATTTACATTCTAAACACTTTTGCAAAGTCCGTCACATTCCTATAAATTTGTAAAATACATGACAGTGATAGTGCATACGCAAATAATAATAACATAACTCTTTAATAGATGAAAAAGCCATCATTTCTTTTAATATTCTTGCTAAGTTCCATAACAGCATTGGCACAATCAGTAAAGTATGAAACATTCATTTACAGCAGTGACGACTTAGCAGATGAAATTCAAAGTTTATGTGAAGAAAGAAACTCTACCCGCAGTTATGTGGGAGATTTATTCAATGCCAGCAAAGAATCGGCTAAAGGTATTGCATCTGGTTACGTGACGTCCTTCATTGATTTGGGAGTAAATGCCATAGGCTCCTTGTTGACACGAAACTCGCGCCTAAAAGAGGAATGGGAGGAAACCGTCCGCAGTGAAAATGTATATACCACCCAAATCAGCACTGTATCGGAAATGAACGACTTCTATAAAGAAACTTCGTTCGATGGAGCGTTAGACCCCAAAGGCATGAGATTCGACGGAATAGGATGTTTGCGGAAAGAGGGTAATGATACTGTTTTTTATATCTCATGCCACATTGACCGAAGTAAAATCAGCCGTATCATAAACCACTCCAAATTTGAGCTGGCACTCGACACACTGATTATCTGTCCAACCCGTTCCAATTTGCCTAACTCCGTCTTAGACATTCCTTTTTCATTTGAAGAAAGGAAAAACTTCTGTCTCTCTATGACCATGAAGCTTACCTCATCTTGGATGAACGAGATTGTACAATTACAAAAGGACCAGGAATTAGGGGAGTTTTCATTGGAAATACCTGTCGATTCGAGCCAACTTGACAAGAATGGATTCTTTCGTTATGTACGGGAAGAGAACGAAACTCCCAAATACAAAATCAGAGGCGAAAGCTTCATTGTCCCTCGTTCTTATATGGGCTTCCGCGATGAAAACGATGAATACCGCATCAGCTTCGGTACCGGAGAATACAAGCTATCCATAGAATTGAAAGAGACTTGTGACATAACAGAACAATATCGCAAGAACTGGAAAAGAGACCGGAAACAAAGAAAAGCAATGGAACCTTCGGAAGACATATTGACGCGCAGCTGGCAGGTAGTATCCAGCCAACAATGGAATGAGCTGACCAAGCAATGGGTTATTACAACACTGAAAGCACCGGCAGACATCATTACCCAGGATGTAATAGATAAGTTGGGGTTTGAAGCAGAAACGAGATACTAAAACTTTCGTTATCTCGTCATGCGAAAATGCCATCAAGACAAAATACAATAATCAATCGGCGTATGAGACGAATTTTCTTTACCCTAAGTTTATTTATATGCATATATAGTCATTCACAAAATAAACAGGCACTGCTCAAATCAGATTCTCTCTTTGCCAAAGGGGTGGAGCTTTATAACCAAAAGGATTATAAAGCTGCCATTCCCCTATTTACTGAAAGCGATAAAATAGACAAAGCAGAACTTGATTCGACGAGTAACCGCAGGGAGTATTCGGCAATGTGGCTGGGGAGTTGTTACTATAAGCTGGGAGAAATACAAACAGCCCAAAAACATTACCAATATTACACTATTATTCCTGTAGACAGACGCTTGACCGTTCTATCGGATTCCCTTTCAGCCATCGGAGAGAAGTTCTTGTCAGAAGGCAATTTAGAAGCAGGAATTTCTGCAATAAAAGAGTGTGGAAAAAGTGAAAAAGAATGCATAGGAGAAAACCATCCATTCTATGGCAATACCTTAACTAATTTATTACCGTTATTTTGCATAACGGAAAATATTAAAGAAGCCACTACCTGCATTAAAGAAATCGTCCCCATCTATTTAAAAAATCCTGAATGGGGGAAGAAAATTGCCAACAACATCATACCCTTCGTCTTAGCTGTAAGAAACAAAATAAATTTCGATGATATCAAAGACATCATTGAAATTAACGATGCCGCAGCATTATTTGCCGAACCCTCAATGAATGCTCCTTTTAGTAGCGCAAATGACAGTATTTACGGGCTCATTATTCAGGCAGGCATAAATTTGCTTACCAATACCAACGACATTAACGGTGCTATAGAATTCGGTGAAGAAGCGTTGAAGAAAATTTCGGGACTTAACCGTAAGGGAAATGCAAACGAATATATCATAGCAACTTCTTTGGCAACATTATATGCGGGTAATATACTTATTCCGCAACCTTATGAAGTCAGAAAAAAAGGGTTAGCGCTATATCAAAGAGCATTAGACATCGCTTTAGAGAACTATGGGGAATACTCTGTGGAAACAGCGACGATTTATTTAAAACTCGGAAACTATTATATGAGAATGGAAGAAGAGCGTAGTTTTGACAAAGCCAAACACTGGTTACATAAAGCCTTCAACTCCAGACTCATTGATTCACTCTCCACAAATAAATATCAAACCAAGCAACTGATAGAGATATTTGCCAGCTCTTATCCTTTATTCAGTATCTTAAATGACGAAGAATACTTCCTGCAAACTGCAAAAAAAATCACTCAAACAAACAGCTTCAGCTTTTGTGAGAATCATCTGTTAATGGAGAGTATGGCAGAGGCTTATAAAGCATACAACATTGGAAAATACGACAAAGCTATTTCTATTTATCAGCAGCTTATAAATTGTTGTCCAGAGAAACAGAGCAAACAATGTTTATCATACATAAAGAGCAAAGCCTTTACTGAATATTTAAATCAAGAATATGATAAAGCAATAGCCGATTATCTTAGCATAAAAGATATTATGGCAGATAAAACAGTTGAGCCATCTATCTCTGCATATGCCCAAATGTTAGATTTACTATCTAACTGCTATCAAAGAATCAATGATTCTATACAATCCCGGAAATATGAGGACTTATCTTTAAAATTGAGAGAAGAAGCTATCCAAACCAATGACGGTGGAAATCCATACTACTTTTTTCAAGACAAACTAAGTGATATAGACAATATCATAAACATCTATGACACTAGGCGAGATTTTCGAAAATCAATAGATTTCCTGAAAATTAAGATAGATTCTATAATGAACCATACAGAAATACCCGATAAGAACATGGTATCGGACAACTATAGGCGAATAGGTGACAGATACGTATACTTATATGATTCGGAAAATGCACATCGGTACTTAAATAAAGCGATGACAATGATAACCGATACATTAGATGGGTATACATATGGAGGATTATTACATTCTTTTAGTCAGCTGTATAAAAAAGTATCCATAGAACCAGAGCTATCTCTACAACATAGTTTACATTCTGTTCAAGTTATGTCCGATTTTCTAATACGTAGTAAAGACAAACTCATGGCAAATCAAATTCAAGTGGAATTTGATATGATATGCAATACATGGGATAAATGCTATGAGTTATTTGACTATTTAGGGAATAGTTCAGACGCTCTTGCATGTTTGGATAAAAAAATGGACTTCATTGTTTCCATCAAAGGGAAAAAGCATCCTATGTATATACGGACAAAGTCGTATAAAATCAATAAAATGTTTCTACAATATGCATTCTCTGAAGAACGTGACATACAGAAATGCAGAGCACTCAATGATTCGTTATTGGCTATATTGGAACATAATAAAAACGATGTATACTATGATTATTCTGATATTGCAATGCATTATAGCATTATGAAAGACACCACAAATGCTATTCTATATCACAAGAAACACCTTGAAGAACTAAAAAGAGAACTATCCCCAAATCATACCAATAATGAGCGCTATATTGAAACCCTAACTGATATTGCCGAGCTGGAAGGTGAAGAGAACTACATAAAACAATTAAAAAATAATGTAGCCAAGAGTTCACAAATAGGGGAGTTAAGAAATTTACACTTCTGGTCATTATGCCGTCTGGCAGAACTATATCGCGACAAAGGAGAGTTGGCCACGGAGCAACAATATTGGGAAAAAGCTATCTCAGCAGATATCCATAACGAATATATCGGAAACGTATTTAAGTCCCTATTCGACAATTATATGAAACAGAATAAAGAAGACAGGCTACTTGCTTATTTCCGTCAAGGAACAAACGCTATAACAAACCGACTCAAAGAAAATTTTCGTAATGCCACAGAAGCAGATAGAGAACGTATTTGGAAGGATTATAAGCAAATTCCATATACATTAGGAGAATACCTATTATACAGATACCATCAAGGTATTTCGCCCGGAGAAGTCTACAATAACCTCCTCTTCCGAAAAAACATTCTATTGAATTCTTCAATCAGTGCCATTAACCTTATAAAACATGAAGGAGACAGCCTCTTGATAAAAAAATACGAAAGAATGTTATCTATTGAACAGGAGTTGGACAGAGGAGATTCATATATTCAAGAAGGGAACCGAAAAATTTCAAAAGAACAAGCTAAAAAAATTGCTGACAGATTCAACACTGAAATTATGCAAAGAGCTGCTATATTAGGAGATTTCACAAAAAGCCTGGAGTGCTCATGGCAAGATATTCAGAAAGAATTAAAGCCGCAAGATTTAGCCGTTGAGTTTACTTGTTTTCCTATAGGAAAAGACAGTATCATGTATGCTGCTATCACTCTAAAAAGCAAAGGGATGCCACAATTTATTCCACTGTGTGAACAAAAAAGCATAGAAGAAATAACTGATATTTATTCAACCTCCACTCTCTACAACTTATTATGGAAACCCATACTGACTTATTCAGGAAATCTCCCTAATATATATTTCACGCCTGACGGCATACTACATAACATTGGCATAGAGTACACCATGGCAGACAGCATCCCTCTACAAGAAAAATATAATTTGTACCGCCTCTCGTCTACCAGATTATTGGCACAAAATAAAAATAGAAATAACACAAAAAAAGCGATATTATACGGTGGTCTCCAATATGATGCAGATTCTGTGTCACTTATAAAAGAACATTTGAAATATGCAACAAGAAGTTATTCTCCAAATTTGGACACAATTGTAATTGATTCCCTTACTTTAAGAGGAGGTGTCTCCTACTTACCAGCTACTCTGACAGAGATAAAAAACATTCATGCTTCAATGCAACAAATCAATATCCAATCGGAACTTTATTCTGAACTGCAAGGTACTGAAGAATCATTCAAGTCATTATCAGGAAAACAAATAGACATATTACATATAGCAACGCATGGATTCTACGTGAACCAAAAGAGGTCTTCAGAATCCCCTCATACCTCAATAAACAAAGGAATGTCTAAAGAGAGTTCCTCTTTAAAACGAAGTGGATTATTGATGTCCGGAGCCAATATTGCTCTTAAAAAAGGTGCAAATTTAAAAGACGTTGAAGATGGAATACTTACAGCCCAAGAGATCTCCACTTTAGATTTACGAGGATTAGAACTAGCCGTTCTTTCAGCTTGCCAAACCGGCATAGGAGATATAGCAGGTGACGGTGTATTTGGCTTGCAGCGGGGTTTCAAGAAAGCCGGAGCCAACACTTTATTAATGAGTCTTTGGAAAGTAGACGATAACGCCACGCACTTACTGATGACTGAATTCTACAAAAATCTGTTAGCAGGAGAAAGTAAGTTCGAATCCTTACGCAAAGCACAGAAATATGTACGTGACTACGAAGAGGAAATTGAAATTACTCCAAACAAACGCTGGGAATCGCAAATCAGACAAAAAATGAATAAAAGCAAAGAGCCTGCTCCTCAAAAAATAAAGAAAATAAAGAGATATGCCTCCCCCTATTACTGGGCTGCATTCATTTTATTGGACGCAATTGATTAACTCTTAATTTATGAAAAACATGAAAAATTATTTAATGTGCATATTCCTTGCCGTATTTACTATCAGTATTTACGGGCAAAACCACAAGAATGCTGCGGACTATAGGACAGATGCAATAAATGGAAACGCGATTGCACAATTCTATCTCGGACAGAGCTACTTTAGGGGATGGGGTATAAAACCTGATACCATACAAGCCGTTTATTGGTGGCGAAAGTCGGCTGAGCAAGGAGATCCTACTGCACAAAACAATATGGGTGTAGCCTATAGTAATGGCTGGGGAAATTTAACCCAAAATAAAGAAACAGCCATCTATTGGTATAAAAAAGCGGCTGAAAAAGATTTGGCTCTATCACAAAAGAACCTTGGACGCATATATGAAGACAAAGAAAACTATGAAGAGGCTTTTATCTGGTATAAAAAAGCCGCCGAACACAATAATAGCCCGGAATCTTATTATGCACAAAGCCGCTTAGCCTATTTACTGAAAAACGGGTTAGGAGTCACAAAGAATTACCCCGCCGGAATGGCATGGACAAAACGAGCAGCTAAAAACGGGAATGCAAGCGGACAGATTTCGCTTGCAATCTCTTATGAATACGGCATAGACAACATCTTGAGAAAAGATGGGAATTCAGCGTTATATTGGTACAAAAAGGCTGCTCTCAACAAAGACATTGGAGAACTCCAGAAGTCTATAGCAGAAGCTGCCATAGAAAGATTGGAAGAAGCGGGATTCAACGGACAGAATACTCTCCTCAAAATGATACCGGACTATAAACCATTCTACACTGCACCTTCGGAAAGTGAACAGAAAAGCATGCATGAATCTGTTCGCAATAGCACGGTAGAGTGGGGAAAAACAATAGGAGGGGAGGCTTCTCTAGGACAAACCCAAAATGATGAAATAAATGGATTCAGGGTAGAATTCAAAGAAGATAATATTAAAATTGGCTTTACTAAAAACTCAGAATTCACTTTATTCATCTATATTCAAGAAGATGACATAATAGTTAAAAATGGCTCTGAAAATGGTGTAGAATACAACCGAAACACCGGAAAACCGTATATGCTGCTCCGCCCCTACAGTTATGAAATAGAAGCCAAAGAATATCCCGGACAAATATTTGAACGGACAAACTACACAAACGGGAATAAATATTGGGGAGAAACCTATAATGGACAACGCCACGGATACGGCATTCATATCTGGGAAAATGGGGATATGTGGTTCGGCCCTTGGAAGGATGGTGAAAGAAATGGATACGGCGCTTACTTTGATATTACGGCACACACCATTCAGTCAGGAAAATGGATTGGAAATGAATTGATAGCCGGTACTTCTTATATCTGTAAAGAAAAAGCGGAACCGGTTCTTCCAGCCAGAACCAGAACCGTTTCAAAACCATTTTCCTATAGCGGTACTGTTCGCTATATAAATTTACCGACCAGCTCATACATGTCATACATCACAGAAGCCATCAACAAATGGGGGAAATGCCGTACCGGAGCAATCACTATGTATGGAGCAGGAGTAGGAGTGTATGGGAATAGTGGATATGCCTACACCGGCAGTACTCCCAGCAAGCTTAAGAAACGTATAGAAGAAGCCAACAGCAGCAATGCTGAAATAACAGACATCAACATCACTGAAAATGGCAACTATGTAATTATCTTAGGCGGTTCAGGGTATTGGACTCTTGGTTATCCGGATGCATTCCTCAAAAAACTGGAACAATATCGTACAGGAGATTTAAGAGACGACAATATTCTTTCGGCCTGCTTCAATGATAGAGGAGAATGGGTAGTTATCACGGACAAGCATTACAGCTATTCAAATGAAACCATCAAAAATTTCATACTGAAAGCCGAAGAACTATACGAAGAGGTTTGCTATGCCTATATTACCAATTATGGGATGATAGCTTGCTGCAAAAACGGAGTATATTACAAAAACATTCCATCCAATTTGGCAGAGGCATTGAAGAAACTCACATTCAAGCCCAAAGTCATCAAGTTTACAGACAATGGATTGTACTTGATTACAGATGGAGAATCACAAAATTATTATTTTATGTAATCACTCATTTTTTTTAAATATAGGCAATAGGTTATAGCATAGGACTTTCCATGTCGTCAAATGGCTAAATACAACGTTAAAAAAAGTCGTTCAGTCCCGTTAAAGCACCATGCCGTTTTTAAGTGTTGTAACTTCGCACCGTGGTCACAAAGAAATAGGTCTCGCTAACTGACGAGTGAACGAAACCGCAAGTAACAACCATTAAAAACAAAAAACATTATGGCATTTCGTTATGTAGTAAAAAAGAGAATGGTAGGCATTGGTACCAAAACCGAGAAGTATGTAGCTGCTTCTTATTCCGTAGCAAATATTGACTTTGATAGATTATGCGACCAGGTGACCAGTCAAGGGATGGTGCCAAGAGGTATCGTAAAAGCCGTATTGGACGGTATGATTGACGCGCTCTGCACCTATGCCAGCATCGGTGCAACCGTACGGCTGGGAGACTTCGGAAGCCTCCGACCGGGATTGAACGGCAAAAGCCAGGAGGATGCAAAGTCTGTAACGGCTGATGTCGTTTACCGCCAGAAACTGATTTTCGTGCCGGGACAACGTTTGAAGAACATGATGAAACAATCGGGCATCACACGATTGGTAACCGGCTCTGAAATCGTGCCGGACAATGAAGAAAATCCCGGAGGAAACGAAAGCGGAGGCGGCGGCAATGATGGTGACCAAGGTGAAAATCCATTAGGATAAACTGATAGAGTTTTATCAAGGAAACAAACAATTCCACAGAGGAGGCTTCATGACAAGTCTCCTCTGTTTATTTATATGACCTGTTTCGCTATCCATGCACAAGCCTCAGCATCAGCCAACGCATGATGATGATGTTCCAACTGATAGCCACAGCAAACAGCCACTGTATGCAACTGATAGTTAGGCAATCCCTTTATAGCACGACGTGATGCCTGCAAAGTACAATAAAACTCATAATCCGGATAATCCATGCAGTAAGTACGGAAAACAGCTTTCAAGCAGCTTTCATCAAAGGCCTTGTTGTGCGCTACCAATGGCAAGCCTTCAATGCGTGGAGCTATTTCCTGCCACACAACGGGAAAGATAGGAGCATCCTGGGTATCTGCCAACGTCAGACCATGCACGCGGGTATTCCAATAAGTGTAATACTCCGGTTCGGGACGGATGAGGCTATAATAATGGTCCACAATCTCTCCATCACGTACGATAACCACTCCTACACTACAAACGCTGGTACGCTGTTCGTTGGCCGTTTCAAAATCAATGGCAGCAAAATCTTTCATCCGATATGGTTTTATAGTCGCCAAAGATACGAAAAATTCACTCTGTTCCTTTCATTCTACACCTGGTTTCCATTATCTTTGTCCCCCGGACAAAGGCTAAAATATCATGGAACATCCACTTTCGCAATTCAAATATTGTCCGAAATGCGGTTCAGCCCATTTCGAAGTTCATAACGAGAAGTCGAAGCAGTGCGCCGACTGCGGTTTCGTCTACTACTTCAACCCCTCTTCCGCCACCGTCGCCTTGATACTGAACGAGCGCGACGAGCTACTGGTGTGCCGCCGCGCCAAAGAGCCTGCCAAAGGGACGCTGGACCTCCCCGGAGGCTTCATCGACATGACCGAGACCGGAGAGGAAGGCGTTGCCCGCGAAGTAAGAGAAGAAACCGGCATGAAGGTGGCAAAGGCCGAATATCTCTTCTCCCTGCCCAATATTTACATCTATTCCGGCTTCCCCGTACACACGCTGGATATGTTTTTCCGTTGTACGGTGGAGGACACCTTGCACTTCAAGGCGATGGACGACGCGGCAGACCTCTTCTTCCTCCCCTTGAAAGATATCCGTACGGAAGAGTTCGGGCTCGGCTCCATCCGCAAAGGAGTGGGTATCTTCCTGGAAGACATGCGGAAGAACAAAAGCGAATGATTATTCGTTCCTATTATGGTATATATCCTAAAAAAGCCAAACAAGTGTAACATTTCCGGGTTAAAACCCGTATTTTTGTAAAATACCTATTCTAACAAAAGAAGATGAAACATAAAATCTCCCGAATATTGTGCACAGCACTCTGTTGCGCACCTTTACTCGCCTCAGCACAAACAAGCGAGAAGAGTACTTCTCCCAAGCGACTCTACCAGGAAGGACAAACGCTGTTCCAGCAAAAGGCCTATGCTGCCGCCATCTCTCCGTTGCAAGCCTATGTACGCCAGATGAATGCAGACGGCAAGCCTCTGCCCGATACCGGCGAGCGGCAAGAAGCGGAATACATGCTGGTATGCGCCGCATACGAGCTCAGAGACCCCAAAAGCATAGACTTGCTCCGCGCCTTCCTGGACGAATATCCTGATACTCCCCATGCCAACCGCATCTATGCATTAATCGCCTCCTCCTATTTCTTCGAAGGCAATTATGACGATGCCCTCGCCATGTTCAACTCCGCCCGCCTCGACCTTCTGGGTACCGAGGAGCGTGACGACATGACCTACCGCCTTGCCACCTGCTATCTGAAGACGGGCAATGTAAAGGAAGCAGCCATCTGGTTCGAGACGCTACGTAGCACCAGCCGCAAGTATACAGCGGACTGTGCTTACTACATCTCTTATATCCGATATACCCAAGGACGGTATGACGAAGCGCTCAGCGGTTTCCTGCCTTTGCAGGACAATGCCAAATACAAGGACTTGGTTCCCTATTACATCGCCGAAATCTATCTGTTGAAGAAGCAGTACGACAAGGCGGAAATCGTGGCGCAGAATGCACTGTCAGCCCATCCCGACGGTCTGAGCTACACCCACACGGCGGAGCTGAACCGTATCCTCGGTACAGCCGAATACCATTTCGGGAAGTATCACGAAGCCGTAAAGTCCTTCGGACAATATATAGAACACAATGCCGAATCTGCCGCTCATAGAAGGGATGCCCTTTACATGCTGGGAATGTCCTATTATCAATGCGGCGTGTATTCGCAAGTCCCCTCCGTCCTCGGCAGAGTGACTGCCGAAAACGATGCCCTTTCGCAGAACGCATACCTGCACATGGGACTGGCTTATCTGCAACTGGCAGACAAGACCAAAGCGCGTATGGCCTTCGAGCAGGCTGCCGCCTCCAACGCCGATATGAAAGTCAAGGAACAAGCCGCCTATAACTACGCCTTATGCATTCACGAGACCTCCTATTCCGCTTTCGGCGAATCGGTGACCGTCTTCGAGAAATTCCTGAACGAGTTCCCGAACTCTCCTTATGCCGAAAAGGTCAGCAACTACCTGGTGGAAGTATACATGAATACACGCAGCTATGATGCCGCACTCAAGTCCATCGACCGTATCTCCCATCCCAGCAAAGCCATTCTGGAAGCCAAACAAAAGATTCTGTTCCAACTCGGGACCCAGTCTTTTGCCAACACGCAGTTCGAACAAGCCATCGGTTACTTCAACCAAAGCGTCACGTTGGGGCAATACAACCTCCAGACCAAGGCAGACGCCCTCTACTGGCTCGGCGAGTCTTATTACCGCCTGAACCGGATGAGAGAAGCTGCCCGCAATTTCAACGAATATCTGTCACTCACCCGGCAGAGGGATACGGAAATGTTTGCCCTTGCCTACTATAACCTGGGCTACATCGCTTTCCACCAGAAAGACTATTCGACGGCAGAGAACCGTTTCCGCAACTTTGTCCAACTGGAGAAAGGCGAAAACCCGACCGCATTGGCAGATGCCTACAACCGCATCGGTGACTGTAACCTGCACGTCCGCCGTTTCGAGGAAGCCAAGCAATACTACGCCAAAGCCGAGAACCTGAACACTCCCGCCGGAGACTATGCCGTCTATCAATTAGCACTGGTATATGGCATGCAGAAAAACTATACGGAAAAGGTGAGCATGCTGGACCGACTTGCAGCCAAATATCCCAACTCGCCCTACGCCATCAATGCCCTCTACGAGAAGGGACGCTCCTACGTACAGAGCAACAACAGCCGCCAGGCTATCGCCACCTTCCGCGAGCTGCTTGCCAAATACCCCGAAAGCCCCGTCAGCCGTAAAGCCGCCGCCGAAATCGGTCTGCTTTACTACCAGAACGATGACTATGACCGTGCCATAGAAGCCTACAAGCATGTGGTCACCCAATATCCCGGAAGCGAGGAAGCCCGCCTTGCCATGCGCGACTTGAAGTCCATCTACGTAGATGCCAACCGCGTGGACGAGTTTGCCGCCCTTGCCGCCCAGATGCCGGGAGAAATCCGCTTCGAACCCAGTGAGCAAGACTCGCTGACTTACATCGCTGCCGAAAAAGTATATATGAAAGGCGAAGCCACACCTGCCAAAGAGAGCTTCACCCGTTATCTGCAAAGTTATCCGGGAGGCGCTTTCAGCCTGAATGCACACTACTACCTCTGCGTCATAGGCAAAGAGCAGAAAGATGAAGAGGCGGTATTGGAACATGCCGGAAAACTGCTGGAATACCCCGATAACCCATATTCTGAAGAGGCTTTGCTGATGCATGGAGAAATTCTGTTCAACCGCCAGCAATATGACCTGGCATTGGCCGACTACAAGAAATTGCAGGCCAAAGCCACCACGGCAGAGCGCCGCCAGCTTGGCGCTATCGGTGTACTGCGCTGTGGAGCACTGATGCATGATGATGCGGAAGTCATCAACGCCGCCACAGCCTTGCTTGCCGAAGCCAAGCTGTCTCCGGAGCTCCGGAACGAGGCGTTGTACTACCGTGCCAAGGCATACCTCAACCAGAAAGCCGACAAGAAGGCAATGGATGACCTTCAGCTGCTGGCCAAAGACACCCGTACCCTTTATGGAGCCGAAGCCAAATATCTGGTGGCATTACAATGGTACAATGCCGGTAATTATGCCTCTGCAGAAAAGGAAATCCTTAATTTCATCGACCAAAGCACACCGTATGCCTACTGGCTGGCACGCAGTTTCATCCTTCTGTCTGATGTATATGTAGCCATGGACAAGAAGCTCGATGCACGCCAATACCTATTGAGCCTGCAGCAGAACTACCAGGCCGATGACGATATAGCAAGCATGATTAACGAAAGACTGGAGAAATTGAAGTAAGAAATATAGCACATTATGAAAAAGATACAATATATCCTCGCAGGAACTATGCTTGTCTCCCTCTCTTTGGGAGCACAAGCCCAGACACAACCCCAAGACACCACCATGAACCGTACGGTAGTCGTGGAACAAGAATATAATCCGGACATCATGGATGCCTCCAAAGTGAACGTGCTTCCCAAGGTGGAACCTCCTACCGTCAGCAAAAAGGCGGTGGAATATGACGCCACCCTGATGCCGGCAACCCATATCCCGGCAGGTATCATGCAAGCCTATACCGGAAAAGAGACGCAGGCGAAAGCGCTGCCCGGATATGTACGCTTGGGATACGGTAACTACGGTAACCTCGATGTACGCGCCAACTACCTCTTCTCTTTATCCCCCAAAGACCGCCTCAACCTGACATTCACAATGGATGGCATGGATGGCAAACTGGACTTGCCGGATAATGGCGGGAAGTGGAATTCATTCTACTACCGTACCCATGCTGCCATGGATTATGTACATGCCTTCAGCAAAGTCGATTTGAATATTGCCGGAAAGTTCAACCAAAGCAATTTCAACTTCCTGCCCGACTTCGTCAGCAACAAACAGAAATTCGTTTCGGGTGATGTACATTTCGGGGTAAGTTCCACGAGCGACGATATGCCTCTCCAATTCCGTGCCGAAACCAATTTGTTGGTCTACCAGCGCCAACACGACCTCATGGTGAGCAATATCAAAGAAAATATCGTGCGTACCAAAGCCGATGTCACCGGTTCCATCTCCGATGAGCAGACCATCGGCATGGCTTTTGCCATGGACAATACATTCTACAGCGACGGACGTTTCGAGAATCACACCGACGTAGACTTCAATCCATACTATCTCTTTCAGAATGACGACTGGAAAATACGTCTCGGCGCACACGTCGACCTGGCTTTCGGTTTCGGCAAGAAGTTCCGCGCCGCTCCCGACGTAGAAATACAATACATCTTCTCGGACAGCTACATCCTCTACGCACAAGGTAAGGGAGGACGGCTACAGAACGATTTCCGCCGTCTGGAAACCATTACGCCTTATGGCATTACAAACCAGCAGCTTGACAATACCTACGAACAGCTCAACGCAGCCATCGGCTTCAAGGCAAGTCCGGTCAGCGGATTGTGGTTCAACCTATACGGCGGGTATCAAGATTTGAAAAACGACCTGATTGACACTCCGACTGTCAAGTCCGACGGGATAAGCAATGTTTACCTCACAGAAGATACCAAGAACCTCTACGCCGGAGCCGACCTGAGCTACAACTACAAGGATGTTTTCTATCTCGCCGCCAATGCCGTCTATCGCCATTGGACAACGGACTCAGACGGTTCTGATGTCGTAGTAAGTTTCAAACCGGCCGTAGAAGGCAATCTCAATCTCAAGGTACGCCCCATCTCCCCACTGCTTGTCGGCATCGGCTATCAGCACATCTCACGCCAAGGCGTGGAGGGCAACAAGGCAGACCCCGTCAGCAATCTCTATCTAAACGGCAGCTACGAACTCTTCAAAGGAATCTCCGTGTATGCGCGCGTGAACAACTTGCTGAACAAAGATTACCAGTACTACTGGGGATACCCTTCAGAAGGTCTCAGTTTCTTAGGTGGAGTAAGCTTCCTCTTTTAATAGAGGTAGCACAAGCCGAAGCTCTAATTTGAACAAAAAAGGTCATTTTTGCTAAATTCTCCTTATATTATAAGGTGGGAAGAATCTTTTTTTCCTACTTTTGCGGGCGAATTCAGTGGCGGGAGTCACTAAAAAACAGAAATTTATGCAGAAAAACCTTGTCATAGTCGAGTCTCCGGCGAAAGCAAAAACCATCGAGAAATTCCTTGGAAAAGATTTCAAAGTCCTTTCCAGCTACGGCCATATACGTGATTTGAAGAAAAAAGAATTCAGTATTGACGTAGACAAAGACTTCAAACCGCATTACGAGATACCGGCGGATAAAAAGAAACTCGTAACCCAGTTGAAAGAAGAAGCCGAGCAGGCAGAAACCGTATGGCTGGCTTCCGATGAGGACCGCGAAGGGGAAGCCATCGCATGGCACTTGTACGAAGTGCTGAAACTGAAACCGGAACACACCAGACGTATCGTCTTCCATGAAATCACCAAAGGTGCCATCCTGAAAGCGATAGAAAATCCCCGTGACATTGACATCAACCTGGTCGATGCCCAGCAAGCCCGACGTATCCTGGACCGTATCGTAGGTTTTGAACTTTCACCGGTATTGTGGAAGAAAGTGAAACCTGCCCTTTCTGCAGGCCGTGTACAGTCCGTAGCCGTCCGTCTCATTGTAGAGCGCGAACGCGAGATACATGCATTCCAAACCGAAGCATCCTACCGTGTTACCGCCGTATTCCTCGTTCCGGACACTGACGGCAAAACAGTGGAAATGAAAGCCGAACTGGCGCACCGGCTCAAGACAAAGGCAGAAGCCCGGAAATTGCTGGAGAGCTGTAAAGCAGCTACGTTTACCATCAGCGACATCACTACCCGTCCGCTGAAGAAAACTCCCGCCGCCCCGTTCACCACCTCTACCTTGCAGCAGGAGGCTGCCCGCAAACTGGGATTCACCGTGGCACAGACCATGATGGTGGCGCAACGTCTGTACGAATCCGGATTGATAACCTACATGCGTACCGACTCCGTCAACCTTTCCGAACTTGCCGTCAACGCCAGCCGTGAAACCATCTCCAACCTGATGGGCGAACGTTACGTACACAACCGCCACTTCGCCACCAAGACCAAAGGAGCGCAAGAAGCCCACGAAGCTATCCGCCCCACCTATATGGAGAATGCCAAGATAGAAGGTACCCCGCAGGAAAGAAAGCTGTACGACCTCATCTGGAAACGTACCATCGCCTCGCAGATGGCAGATGCCGAAGTGGAAAAGACAACCGTAACCATTGCTATCAGCAACGAGACGGAGACTTTCACTGCAACCGGCGAAGTGGTGAAATTCGACGGCTTCCTCCGTGTCTACCGCGAATCATACGATGATGACGTAGAAACCCAGGAAGATGAGGCACGCCTACTGCCCCCTCTGAAAAAAGGACAGAAGCTCGAACATGAAGGTATCACCGCTACCGAACGTTTCACCCAACACCCTCCCCGCTACACGGAAGCAAGCCTTGTGCGCAAATTGGAGGAACTCGGTATCGGACGTCCGTCTACCTATGCTCCGACCATTTCCACCATCCAGCAACGCGAATACGTGATAAAAGGAGAAAAAACGGGTGAAGAACGCACCTACAATGTGCTCAACCTGCAGGGTAATGAAATAACGGACAACAACCATACAGAAATCACCGGAGCCGAAAAGTCAAAACTGATGCCGACAGACACCGGTATTGTGGTCAATGACTTCCTGATAGAGTACTTCCCGGACATCCTTGACTACAACTTCACTGCGAGCGTCGAAAAGCAATTCGACGAAATAGCTGAAGGTGACAAGCAATGGACCGCCATTCTGAAAACATTCTATAAGAAATTCCATCCTTCAGTAGAAAACACACTTGCCGCGAAAACCGCCCACAAGGCAGGCGAACGGATTCTGGGAACAGACCCCGTCAGCGGAAAACAAGTGTCCGTAAAAATCGGACGTTTCGGCCCAGTAGCACAGATAGGTACTGCCGAAGATGAGGAAAAGCCCCGTTTCGCCCAGGTAAAAAAAGAAATGTCCATCGAGACCATTACGCTGGAAGAAGCGCTGGAGCTGTTCAAACTTCCCCGTACCCTCGGAGAGTACGAAGGTAAGAATGTAGTCGTAGGTGCGGGACGTTTCGGACCTTATATCCAGAACAACGGCTTGTATGCCTCGTTACCCAAGACAATGGACCCGATGACTGTTACGCTGGAAGAAGCTATTGAACTTTTGCAAAAGAAACAAGAAGCAGAAGCCCAAAAACATATCAAGAAGTTTGAGGAAGAACCGGAACTGGAAATCCTGAATGGACGCTATGGCCCTTACATCGCTTATAAAGGCAGCAACTACAAGATTCCTAAAGACATCATCCCTCAAGACCTGAACCTTCAAGCTTGTCTGGAAATTGTGAAACTGCAAAGCGACAAGGATACGGGCAAGTCTAAGCGGACTGCAAAGGCGGTGAAAGCAACGAAAACGACTAAAACAACCGCCAAGGCAACTGCCAAAACAAGCAAGACAAAATAGGACTTAGTCTACACGTATAAAATGGGAGAAAGGAGACGATAATTTAAACTTCTATTATTTCTACCACAAGAATAAATATTGCACTATAAAAAAATAAGCCCGAAGAAGTATCCTCGGGCTTATTCTTTTATAGTACAATGTTTACATCCTATCCGGCACCTCAATTCCCAGCAATCCCATACCTAAGCGTACCACCTTGGCTACATTCTCGGACAATGCAAGGCGGAATACCTTCACTGCTTCGTTCTCCTCACGCAGAATGCTGAAGTCATGGTAGAACTGGTTATATTCCTTCACAAGGTCATACGTATAGTTTGCAATGATGGACGGACTGTAATCCTCACCTGCCTGCTTCACAATAGCGGCAAAGTCGGCAACCATCTGTATCAGTCCCTCTTCCTTCTCACTCAGTTCAATGCCGGCAGGCAACTGGGCAGGGATTTCGATACCGGCCTCTTTTGCCTTGCGGAGAACAGACTGGATACGTGCATAAGTATATTGGATGAACGGTCCCGTATTACCATTAAAGTCGATGGACTCTTTTGGATTGAATGTCATGTTCTTGCGGGCATCCACTTTCAGGATGAAGTACTTTAAGGCACCCAGACCAACGATACGGGCGATATTGTCTGCCTCTTCCTTTGTCAGACCATCCAGCTTACCCAGTTCATTGCTGGTTTCCTTGGCTGTATCAATCATCTCCGCCATCAAGTCGTCAGCATCAACTACTGTACCTTCGCGGCTCTTCATCTTGCCCTCGGGAAGTTCCACCATACCGTAAGAGAAGTGCACCAACCCTTTACCCCATTCGAAGCCCAGTTTGTCGAGCAGGATGGACAATACCTGGAAATGGTAATTCTGTTCGTTGCCTACCACATAAATCATCTTGTCGATGGGATAATCTGCAAAGCGGAGTTTGGCAGTACCTATATCCTGCGTCATGTAGACGGATGTACCGTCCGCACGCAACAGCAGCTTGTGGTCCAACCCCTCCCCCGTGAGGTCCGCCCATACAGAGCCGTCTTCTTTCCGGTAGAAGAAGCCTTTCTCCAGGCCCTCCATTACCTTCTCCTTACCTTCGAGGTACGTGTTTGATTCGTAATATATCTTATCAAAAGTTACACCCATCATACGGTAAGTCTCGTCAAAACCTGCATACACCCAGTCGTTCATTTTCTTCCAGAGCGCACGTACTTCCGGGTCATTGGCCTCCCACTTTACCAGCATTTCACGAGCCTCCTTCATCAAAGGAGATTCAGCTTCCGCCTTGGCTTTGGCTTCTTCCTCATTCATGCCTTCGCTTTGGAACTTGGCCATCAGCTCCTTCACTTCCGCTTTATAATGCTTGTCGAAGGAAACATAGTAATCGCCAATCAAGTGATCTCCCTTCTTGCCGGATGATTCGGGAGTTTCACCATTTCCGTACTTCAGCCATGCCAACATGGACTTACAGATATGAATTCCACGGTCATTGACAATATTTGTCTTTACTACCTTATTACCGTTGGCAGCCACTATATTAGCCAGCGCATTTCCCAAAAGATTATTGCGTACATGTCCCAAATGAAGCGGTTTGTTGGTGTTGGGAGAAGAATACTCAATCATCACCAATGGAGAGTTGTCAGTAGCAGCCACGATACCGTACTGCTTGTCCGCATGAATGCCATTCAACAATTCTATCCACGCAGAGGAGGCAATGGTCAGGTTCAGGAAGCCCTTGATGACATTAAATGCTGCAACCGAAGGCTCGTTTGCCTGCAAGTATTCACCGATTTCCTGGGCCGTCTGCTCCGGTCCTTTCTTGGACATACGGAGGAAAGGGAATACAACCAGCGTGAGGTGTCCCTCAAATTCTTTCTTGGTTTTCTGCAACTGCACTTGTGTGGCAGGAACATCCTGTCCGTAAAGCGCTTTCAGTCCGCCGATGACGGACGATACCAGTTTCTGTTCTATATTCATGATTCAAATGTATTTTCCTGCGTGCAAAGATAGCGTAAACCGAAATCAGTACAAAACAAGCAGGCTTGTTTTTATTGACTCACAAGATATTCAACATACAAAGAGGGGACGCTCCTTGTAAAACGTCCCCTCTTTGTATGTTGAGTATACTGTTCTTATTCAGCTGTCAATTCCGCACCTGGTTTGAATTTAACAACTTTCTTTGCAGCAATCTCGATAGGCTTTTTAGTAGAGGGGTTGATACCCATACGCGCTCCTCTTTCCACCACACTGAAAGTTCCAAAACCAACCAATGATACTTTATCACCGGCCTTCATTGCCTTAGTGACTGACGCGATAAATGCATCCAATGCTTTCTTTGAATCAGTCTTTGACAAACCAGACTCCGCTGCCATAGCGCTAATAAGTTCCGCCTTATTCATAATGCTTAAAAATTAATTAATATGTTACACAAAAGATATTTTTACTTTTCATCACAAACCTCCACAAAAATAGAGCAATATTTCTGAATATCAAATAAAAACATTAAAAAAATATTGGAAAACAGCGAAAAAGAAGGAATAGAATCTGCTTTTTCTGTTATAGAACAGAATTTATTCGTATTTTTGCCGGAGAATGCAAAAACAGACAACTGTTTTTGAACTGTAAAATGAATTGAAACAACAGATTATGAATACTATACCTACTGTAACCAAGAACCTTTTAATCATTAATGTGCTGATGTTTTTGGGCACCATTGTCGCCCAAAGCTACGGCATCGACCTCGCCCAATATCTGGGATTGCATTTTTTCCTTGCCGAAGATTTCAATGCAGCACAATTGATAACATATATGTTCATGCACGCCGGATTCGCGCACCTGTTTTTCAACATGTTTGCCGTATGGATGTTCGGACGTATTTTAGAGCAGGTATGGGGGCCAAAACGATTTCTGTTCTACTATCTGGTGTGCGGCATAGGAGCCGGAATTATCCAGGAGGTGGTACAGTATATTCATTATGAGACAGTACTTTCCGCCTACGACAGCGTGAATACCGGCATGGCCATCATCCCGATGAAGGAATATCTCAATATGATGACTACCGTGGGAGCTTCGGGCGCAGTATACGCCATTCTGCTGGCATTCGGCATGTTGTTCCCCAACCAGCAAATGTTCATCTTCCCGCTGCCGGTTCCCATCAAGGCCAAATATTTTGTCATCGGATATGCCCTGATTGAGCTTTATGCCGGATTTGCAAACAGTGCAGGAGACAATGTGGCTCACTTCGCACATTTGGGTGGTATGGTATTCGGCTTTATCCTGATTATGTACTGGAGAAAAAAGAACAGAGGAAATGGCTACTATTATAACTGATTTGAAAGAGACCTTCCGTAGGGGGAACATTTATATCCAACTGATTTACATCAATGTTGCGGTATTCATACTTACTACGCTAACCGAAGTCATGTTCCAGTTGTTCAACCGGAGCATAGCAGGCGTATTCGAATGGTTGGAACTGCCGGCATCAGTCCTACGCTTCATCCTGCAACCATGGTCACTACTGACATATATGTTCATGCATGCAGGATTCATGCACATTCTTTTCAATATGCTGTGGCTTTACTGGTTCGGTGCACTGTTCCTGAGTTTCTTCTCTGCAAAGCATCTGCGGGGTGTATACATTCTGGGAGGAATTTGCGGCGGTCTGCTCTATATGGCCGCCTATAACATTTTTCCGTATTTCCGTCCCATGACAGACTATTCTTTCATGCTGGGCGCCTCTGCCTCTGTACTTGCCATTGTAGCCGCCACCGCCTATCGCGAGCCCAACTATCCGATAAGGCTGCTGCTGTTCGGAACCATCCGGCTGAAATACCTGGCACTCATCGTTATAGGCACCGATTTGCTGTTCATCACCTCCAGCAATGCCGGCGGACACATCGCACATTTAGGAGGTGCGCTGGCAGGGTTATGGTTTGCCGCCAGCCTCAGCAAAGGTAGCGACCTGACCTCATGGATAAACAAATGTCTGGATGCCTTAGTTTCCATCGTCAGCTTCAAACCCCGAAAACCGAAAATGAAAGTACATTACGGTACTGGCAAACAAAAAGATTATGATTACAACGCACGGAAAAAAGCCCAATCCGACGAGATAGACCGCATTCTCGACAAATTAAAGAAATCGGGATACGAAAGCCTTACTACAGAGGAAAAGAAAAGCTTGTTCGACGCGAGTAAACGTTAAACCAATGGAAAACGGAAAATGAAAAATGAGAAATGAGAATATAACCGCCACTCTTATTTTCAGTTTTCACCTTTCAATTTTCAACTATTATAATGAAGCATCTCGGTAATTTTGTCGCTCTTCTGATTTTAGCGGTCAATGCCTTGTTTACGGGCCTATTACTGTTCACCGCCTATAGTCCGCACATCCAGCCGGTCACACATCCGGTGCAATCGTGCCTGGGGCTGACATTTCCCGTGTTCCTGATGATAAATGCCGGCTTCCTCATTTTCTGGCTGGTCATCCAGCGCTATAGGTCGGCTTTGCTGCCCCTGATAGGGATGTTGCTCTGCTATTCGCAGATACGCACCTATCTGCCCATCAACTTCCATACAGACCACTTACCGGAAACAAGTATCAAACTGCTCTCCTACAACATTATGGGATTTGACGGTGCCGCCAAGCAAGATGGCAAAAACCCGATATTGACCTATTTGAAGGAAAGTGGCGCCGATATCCTCTGTCTGCAGGAATATTCCACAGTACAATCCTCAAAGCATCTTTCGCAAAAAGACGTAGAGCGGGAACTCAAGGCATATCCATACCACCGCATCAACACAGTGGGTAGCGGAAAGGGACATACCAACAAGATAGCATGTTACTCTAAATTTCCGATTCTCTCGTCACGCATATTGGATTATCCCAGCGAATACAACGGTTCGGTACTCTATGAAATCAAGATTGGGGAAGACACGGTTACCCTCATCAACAATCATCTGGAGTCCAACAAACTGACCAAAGCCGATAAAGTCGTGTACGAAGACATGCTGAAATCTCCCGAAAAGGAAAAAGTGAAAAGCGGCGCACGCCTGCTCATACGCAAGCTGGCAGAAGCATCGGCCATCCGTGCCCCGCAGGCTGACACTATTGCACATGAAATAGCCGCTTCACCGCATCCTTACATTATTGTGTGCGGCGATTTCAACGATACCCCCATCTCCTATGCCCACCGCACCATCGCCCAGGATTTGGACGACGCATTCACCCAATCAGGACGGGGGCTGGGCATCTCCTACAACCAGAACAGATTCTATTTCCGGATAGACAACATACTGACAAGCAAGAACCTGAGAGCCTACAATTGTACAGTAGACCGCTCCATCAAAGAGTCAGACCACTATCCGATATGGTGCTATATCACTAAGAGATATTGAAAATTAATACTTAAACATTTAATACTTAGAAAACAATGTTCAAAAAATGTATTCTAATTTTAGCAGCAAGTTGTATGATGTACTCCTGTGCCACCCAGACGGAAAGCAATCCGTTCCTTACTGAGTTTCAAACACCCAATGGCGTGCCTCCATTCGATAAAATCAAGTTGGAGCACTATGAACCCGCATTCCAGAAAGGTATAGAAGAGCAGAACGCCAATATCCAAGCCATCATTGACAATACGGAAGCCCCTACTTTCGAAAATGTCATTGTTGCCCTCGACAACAGCTCTCCCACCCTGGACCGTGTAGGCGGTGTATTTTTCAACCTGACGGAGGCCGAAACTACCGATGAACTGACAGCCCTTTCCATGAAACTGGCTCCGACATTGGCCGAACACGAAGACAACATCTCCCTCAACCAGGAGCTTTTCAAGAAAGTGGATGCTGTCTACAGCCAGCAAGATGCTCTCGGCCTGACCCGCGAACAACAAAGGCTGCTGGAAAAGACCCATAAGAAATTTATCCGTTCCGGCGCCAATCTTCCGGCCGACAAGCAAGCCCGTCTGCGTGAAATCAACAAGCAGCTTTCCACACTCGGAATCACGTTCAGCAACAACATCCTGAACGAAAACAACGACTTCAAGCTTTATGTAGGAAAAGAGGAAGACCTCGCCGGACTTCCCCAATGGTTCCGCGAAAGCGCCATGGCTGAAGCCCGTGCCACCGGACAGGAAGGCAAATGGCTGTTTACCCTCCATAATGCAAGCCGCTTGCCTTTCCTTCAATACTCCGCCAACCGGCCGCTACGCGAACAGATGTACAAGGCCTACATCAACCGCGGCAATAACAATGACAAGAACGACAACAAGAAAATCATTGCCGACATCGTAAGCCTGAGACTTGAAAAGGCGCAACTGCTGGGTTTCGACTGTTACTCCAACTTTGTATTGGACAATACAATGGCAAAGAATTCCACCGCCGTGATGGACTTCCTCAACAACTTGTGGAGTTATGCACTCCCCAAAGCAAAAGCCGAAGCAGCCGAACTGCAAAAGCTGATGGACAAGGAAGGCAAAGGAGAGAAACTGGAAGCATGGGATTGGTGGTACTACACCGAAAAACTCCGTAAGGAGAAATATAACCTCGAAGAAGAAGAGATTAAGCCCTACTTCAAGCTGGAAAACGTACGTGAAGGCGCCTTTGCCGTTGCCAATAAGCTCTATGGCATCACGCTGACAAAGCTCGAAGGTATCCCCGTCTATCATCCCGATGTAGAAGTGTTTGAAGTGAAAGCCGCAGACGGCTCACAAGTAGGTATCTTCTATGTAGATTACTTCCCCCGTCCCGGCAAAAGCGGTGGTGCCTGGATGAGCAATTACCGCGAACAACAAGGCAGCATACGTCCATTGGTATGCAACGTATGCAGCTTCACCAAGCCCGTAGGCGACACTCCTTCCCTGCTGACCATCGACGAAGTGGAAACTTTGTTCCATGAATTCGGCCATGCCCTGCACGGATTATTGACCCAATGCCAGTATAAAGGTACTTCAGGCACCAATGTCGTACGCGACTTCGTGGAACTCCCCTCTCAAATCAACGAGCATTGGGCCACCGAACCCGAAGTGTTGAAAATGTATGCCAAGCATTACAAGACCGGCGAGGTCATTCCCGACAGCCTGATTGAAAAGATACTGAACCAGAAAACGTTCAACCAGGGTTTCATGACTACCGAGTTGCTGGCCGCCGCCATCCTCGACATGAACCTGCATAACCTGACTGATACCGAAGGCCTTGATGTCGTTGCATACGAAAAAGAAGCGATGGACCAACTGGGGTTGATTCCGGAAATAGCTCCCCGCTACCGTACCACATACTTCAACCACATCATCGGCGGTTATGCTGCAGGCTACTACAGCTATCTCTGGGCCAATGTTTTGGACAACGATGCCTTCGAAGCTTTCAAGGAACACGGTATCTTCGACAAGCAGACAGCCGACCTCTTCCGCCAGAATGTTCTGGAAAAAGGAGACAGCGAAGACCCGATGACTCTCTATAAAAACTTCAGAGGAACTGAGCCTCAATTAGACCCGATGTTAAAAAATCGCGGTATGAAGTAAGATTTGTGAAAAAAAAGCTATATTTGCAGCCTTGTATGCAACAGAATTTAATTAAAAAGTAATCATAATAAACTAAAAGTAACATGCAAAACAAAGGATTTGTAAGGGTTTTTGCGATATTGCTCACACTGGTGTGTGTGTTCTATCTCTCCTTCTCTTTTGTAACTCGCCATTACACAAGTAAGGCCAAAGAGTTTGCGAAAGGCGATGTGAAAGTAGAGCAGGACTACCTCGATTCTCTGGCTAATGAGAAAGTGTATTTCGGCAATTGGACGCTGAAACAATGTCGTGAGATGGAAATCAGTTTAGGTTTGGACTTGAAGGGCGGTATGAACGTCATCCTTGAAGTTTCCGTACCCGATGTCATCAAAGTATTGGCTGACAACAAGACTGACGAAGCATTCAACCAAGCATTGGCCACTGCCGCCAAACAAGCTACCACAAGCCAGGATGACGTAATCACCCTATTCGTCAGAGAGTATCACAAGCTTGCTCCGGGTGCTCCTCTTTCACAACTGTTCGCAACCCAACAATTAAAAGACAAGGTAACTCAGAAATCTACCGACGCGGAAGTTGAGAAAGTATTGCGCGAAGAAGTAAAGGCAGCAGTCGAGAACTCCTACAACGTACTTCGTACCCGTATCGACCGTTTCGGTGTAGTTCAGCCCAACATCCAGAGTCTGGAAGACAAAATGGGCCGTATCATGGTAGAGCTTCCGGGTATCAAAGAGCCAGAACGTGTAAGAAAATTATTACAAGGTTCCGCCAATCTGGAATTTTGGGAAACATACACAGCAAAAGACGTTACTCCTTATCTGCAAGCTGCCGACACCAAGTTGCGTGCCATCGTTGCAAGCGAAACTCCGGCAGAAGAAGCAGACAGCACAGCCGCCGAAGCTCCTGCCGTAGCACAGGCTACCAGCACAGCCGACAGCCTTGCCGCTGCTTTAAAGGGTGAAAACAAGACACAAACCGCTGACCTTGCACAAATAAAGAAAGAACATCCGCTGTTCGCCATCCTGCAGGTCAACCCCAGCGGACAAGGTCCTGTTGTAGCCTATGCCAACTACAAGGATACAGCTGAAATCAACAGATACCTTTCCATGCCGGAAGTTCAGGCCGAAATGCCGAAAGACTTGCGTCTGAAGTGGGGTGTATCTCCATACGAGTATGACCCGAAAGCCCAGACTTTCGAGCTCTATGCTATCCGTTCTACAGAACGTAACGGTAAAGCGCCTTTGGAAGGTGATGTAGTAGTTAGCGCCAAGGACGAATACGACCATTATGGCAAGCCCGCTGTAAGCATGTCCATGAATACCGACGGTGCACGCCGTTGGGCTCAGCTCACCAAGCAGAACATCGGTAAGAGCATCGCTATCGTGCTGGACGGCTATGTTTACTCCGCACCAAATGTAAACAATGAAATCACCGGTGGTAACTCACAGATTACCGGCCACTTCACTCCCGAACAGGCAAAAGACTTGGCAAACGTATTGCGTTCAGGTAAGATGCCGGCTCCCGCACACATTGTGCAAGAAGACATCGTAGGTCCTTCACTGGGACAAGCTTCTATCAACGCCGGTATCATGTCATTCATCGTTGCATTGATTCTGCTGATGATTTACATGTGCTCCATGTACGGATTCATTCCGGGTATGGTGGCCAACGGTGCTCTGGTGCTGAACTTGTTCTTCACGCTGGGTATCCTCTCTTCTTTCCAGGCTGCACTGACCATGTCCGGTATTGCCGGTATGGTATTGGCACTGGGTATGGCCGTGGATGCCAACGTATTGATTTACGAACGTACCAAAGAAGAGCTGCGTGCAGGCAAGGGTGTGAAGAAGGCATTGGCTGACGGTTATGCCAACGCATTCTCCGCTATCTTCGACTCCAACTTGACATCTATCATCACCGGTATTATCCTGTTCAACTTCGGTACAGGTCCTATCCGTGGTTTTGCCACTACATTGATTATCGGTATCTTGATTTCATTCTTTACTGCCGTATTCATGACACGTCTGTTCTATGATTATTTCATGAGCAAAGACAAATTGCTGAACTTGACATTCTCTTCCAAGATTTCAAAGAACCTGATGGCGAATGTACATTTCGACTTCATGGGCAGAAACAAGCTGTGGTTGACCATCACCGGAGCCGCTGTAATTGTATGTATCGCTTTCCTCGCTACCCGCGGATTGAGCCAGAGCATCGACTTCACCGGTGGACGTAACTTCAAGGTGCAGTTTGAGAACAAGGTAGAGCCGGAACAGATTCGTGAGCTTATCTCCAGCAAGTTCGGTGACGCCAATGTCAGCGTTATCGCTATCGGTACAGACGGTAAGACTGTACGTATCAGCACGAACTACCGCATTGAAGAAGAAGGTAACAACATCGACTCTGAAATCGAAGCATATCTGTATGAGACTCTGAAACCTGTATTGACCCAGAACATTACGCTGGAAACCTTCATCGACCGCGAAAACCATACGGGCGGAAGTATCATCAGTTCCCAGAAGGTAGGTCCGAGTATCGCAGACGACATCAAGGTTTCAGCCATCTGGTCCGTTGTACTTGCATTGATTGCCATCGGTATTTATATTCTGATTCGTTTCCGCAATATTGCATACAGTATCGGTTCAGTAGCCGCATTGGCCTGTGATACCATCATCATCCTGGGTGCCTACTCCATCTGTTGGGGCTGGATGCCGTTCTCTCTGGAAATCGACCAGACCTTTATCGGTGCCATCCTGACAGCTATCGGTTACTCTATCAATGACAAGGTGGTAATCTTCGACCGTGTACGCGAATTCTTCGGCCTCTATCCGAAGCGTGACAGATTCCAATTGTTCAATGACTCATTGAACACAACTCTGGCACGTACCATCAATACTTCACTGAGTACCTTGATTGTGTTGCTGTGTATCTTCATCCTCGGTGGTGATTCCATCCGCAGCTTCGCATTCGCCATGATTCTGGGTGTTGTATTCGGTACAATGTCTTCTCTGTTCGTTGCATCTCCTATCGCATATCTGCTGATGAAGAACAAGAAAGGTACCGAGCCAGTTGTAGAAGTAGCCAAATAAGAATTTAGACAAAAAACTATAAACTAAAAAAGGAGGAAATCCGAAATGGATTTCCTCCTTTTTTGTAGTCTCGCCGGAGAACAGAACGGAAAGGAGAATGATGATTCTTACCACATGCTATGAAAGTCATATGCGTTTTCCTACGGACATGAAGCTCCTTTGGGAGAGCATCGAATAGGCTCTACCGGCACATCTGCATGCATTGCAGGAAGCTCGGCATAAGGCTTCCCCGTAACAAATATACGGATGTTGCGGCATTTTATCTGTCCTATTACAAGAAAAGAAAGAGGAAGCGGACTGTAAAACTATCCGCTGCCACGGTTTTATACTTTCAATTCGAAAGAAGAGCGGGAACAGATTCTCTACAGGAACTTTGTGGAGGTTGGGCTGGAGGCGAAAGCGATGATTGGGGATGTACTTAATAAGAAGGGGGCATCTAAGGTTTTCTGTCATTAAAAATCACTCCAACTGTCCAATCGCCCTAAGGTATTCTATTTCTCGTATTTTGTAATTTGTACGGGCTTCAATATTGTTGCTGTAAGCCTCCTGCCATTGTGTCTGCGCTTCCATAACATCAAGGATCGTGGCCATTCCCATTTCATAATTGTTTTGGGTCTGAGAAAGATTATGTTCTGATTCTTCAAGGCCATGCTCTGCTGTACGAATAAGTAGCAATGCACTTTCATAAGCGGATTTGGATTGCTGTGCTTCTATATCCATCAATGAACGATTTTTGTTGAGTTCCACTGTGCTGATTTCGTGTGCCAGTCGTGCGCTCCTTATTTTTTTACGTCCTTCCCCGAAATTGAATATAGGAATGCTTATACTGGCCATTACCATCGGTATTTTCATATCGAGAGATGAACCGGCTAATTTCATGCCCCCCATATATTGATAACCAGCACTAATCCCCACTGTAGGGAAAAAATCGGCACGGGTATTTTTTATCTCCAAATCCTTCAATTCCACTTGCATTTCCTGTATACGGTATTCCGGGCGATTGACAATATCGTGTGATAATTGATTGTTGTAGTTTTGAGTTAAAATAAGTGTGTCGGTGGCAATTATTTGAGCATCCAACTCCAGTCCGATCAGATGGCACAGGGACATACGAGTCAGTTCCCGTCCGCTTTCCGCCCGTTGGAGTTCGTATGTCACATTGCTTCGTCGGGTGCGTACTTTATGCAAATCCTGAGCAGTAGCCATTTTGAGTTCAAAAAAACTGCTGACCTGCTGATGCAACGAATCCAACAATTGAGTATATTGTGTAAGCAGTTTTACCTTTTCCGCTACCGAAACATACATCCAATACGTCTGCTCCACCTCTACCAGGGTATTGATTCGGGTAAGCCTTTTGTTTTCTTCCGAGATTGCTACGCCGGTTTTTGCCATTTTGTTTGCGTTGACAATTTTCCCTCCTGCATATACAGGCTGTTGCAGGGTAATACCTGCCATATACATACCTTTCATACTCATTTCCATACCCACCATACCCATATCGATGTTTTCGAAAATATAGGCATAGGTTGCCGATCCTGATATTTTCGGGAAATAGGCTGTTTTTGCTGCTTGTCGATCTGATACCGCCTTGCCTACCTTGCGGGATGATATTTTTATATCGTCGCTGTTCTCAAGTGCCATTCTCCGGCAATCTTCGATTGATAAACGGGTTTGGGCTTGTACAGCATTGATGCCCAACCATAAAAAGATGGCAGGAATCATAAGTATCGTTTTTCTTAACATGACATTTTCTTATTGGTTCTTATTTATCTGTGGGGAAGATAGTAACAATAACGCGGGCGAAGGTGGTCAACGCCGGAATCCCCGTATCGGTCACTTCAAGGATGAGGTGCAGGGTTTCGGGTTTGTCGACTTTGGGAGCAACAAAGGTAGATTTGCCTGAGTCAACGGCGACAATGTCGATATAGCCATTGTATGTTCCTGCTTCTTTATATTGCCACCAGTAAGCGTTATATTTGGGATAACGTTGCGGAGCTATTTCGACAAAACTTTCTTTATTAAAGCCGAGCTGCTCATAAAGGGCAGAGTATTTCGCCCAGATTCCGTCAATATCGAGGGAATCTGGTTCTGTGATATCGGCATTTAGGGTTACGGTTTCACCGGATTTCACTGTTTTTTCCAGCCCGCCGGGTATGGCGATTACCGGTTTGTGGTTAGCATCTTCATATTTGCCAGCTACACACCACCGGAGTCTGGATTCAAAATCACGGTTGGCTACTTCTACCCACCGCAGGTAACTACCACGGTCTACATCACGATATACGTTTTTTAGTCCTTCTATTTTATAGAACTGTCCGCCCCAACCACCGTAAGTAGGGTCTTCATAACCACGTAATCCGCTACCAAGCGTATAAAGGAACGCAGGTGAATCGCCTTCGCTGATGTAATCCTGTGGATAAAGGGCTGCCAATGGACCGTGACCGTTGTGCAGATAGTTTTTGGCAAAACCGTCGGTATAACGTTGGCTACCGTAATCCCAAGTTCCACTAAAGTAGTAAGACACCAGCAGAGTGACGTCGGGGTGGTAAGTTTCAATGTAGTTTCCAGCGCCATCCTGATACCAGATGTTATACATAACTGCTTTCTTCACAGCACGCTCATACTCGGAAGGGTATTGGGTTTTTAACTTTTGGAAAGCTTTGGCTGCGGTGTTACCACCTCCCCAAGCCTGTATATAGACTTTGCGAGGATCGTTTTCCAAAAGAGTTTCAACAATCTTATCGGAACCGGGTGTATCAGCCCAATGCGTGGGGTCTATCATGGATTCAGTTCCGGGTACACGACGGATGACATCTGTATCGACCACAATATGTGTTGAATCTTGGTCACCAAGGAAGAGTTTGCTTCTTAGTTCGTTGGCAGTAGGATAAGCAGGATCGTGTACGATGAGGTTGGGATATACCTGTTCGTAAGCATCAAGTTGCTTTTCTATCCATCCGGCATTACTCCATCCACCCCGTTGAAAAATGGAATTGGTTTGGATAATAGCTACAACTTCCATATCGTTAGCATGGAGCAGGAAGCGGATCATAGAACATTGGTCATCTATCTCTCCGTCAGTCATTGCAATGACACGAGGCTTTTCTGACATTTGAGCATTGGTGTTCACTCCCAAAAGCATAAGTGCCAGAGTTACAAGGATGATTGTTTTCTTTTTCATTCGTAAATATTTATTAGCGAAGTTTTTTTAATTTTGAAAAATAATGAATAAAAAATAGGCAGCAGAATCAGCGTAATTATGGTGCCTGCTGTCAAACCGGCAACTACCACAACTGCCAGACTGGAATACATAGGGTCGAACAGAAGCGGGAGCATGCCAAGTATGGTCGTGGCCGAAGCCATTATTACCGGACGGGTACGATTTACTGTCGAATTAATGACCGCATCATAGGGAACCATTCCTTCTTTTGTAAGGCGCGTAATCTCGTCTACCAATACGATAGAGTTCTTAATCAGCATTCCCATCAATCCCATCGCTCCGATTATACCCATAAATGTGAATGGTGTACCTGTTACAAGCAAAAGGGGGGTGATTCCTATGAATGCGAAAGGCAGACACAGAATAACCAGCAGAACCTTGCGCATATCATTGAACAACCATACAAGAATCAGCACAATCAACACAAGGGCTATCGGCACGAATCCGAAAATATTTTCAAATGCGCTGTTCTGTAATTTCTGTTCTCCTAACCATTTGAGTGAATACCCGGCAGGGAGTTCTATTTGTTCAAACCGATCCTGGATTTCCGACAGTATCTCGCCGGGAGCTTCGCCGGCAAGAGGGTCACACTGTACTTTTATCGCCCGTTTACCGTCGTAACGCGCCACGCTTGTTTCTTCCCACTTAACGCGTTCGTTATTCGTTATCTGACTTAAAGGGATTGTGCGGAACATATTGTCAGTTATATCGTCGGGTGTCGCCGTACCCTGCAATACTCTACCTATATTTACTTCTTCAAGGCTGGTATTTGGAATCATCCCCCATACCGGTATGTCATTCTGGTCTGTAATGCGACTGTCATCCGAATTTTGGACTTTCAGATTAATAATAACCGATTTGTCATTTTCGTAAATAAGACCTACGGGCAAGCCTTCTGCTGAAGCCAATAAAGCGTTCGCAATATCGCTGCGGTTCATTCCGCTACGTTTGGCAGATTGCTCGGAATAATCCCTATATATGGATTTTCCCTGAGGTTGCCAGTTGTCGGTAACCGAATAAGCATCCACTATTGCACAATCGCGCATAATTTCTTTGCCTTGCCCGGCCAGCTCTCTTAATATCTGCGGATCGGGACCGGAGAATATGGCCTCAACCGTGTGGCTCGTACTGACTGCGAAGTTGTATTTCCGTACCCGAACATACGCATCGGGATATTCTTCCCGCAGTCGTGTCTGAATTTCCGGAAGAAGTCTGTATGCATCGCGGTAATCCTCGAAGTCGATAATCAATTCTCCGTAATTGTCGCCCACCGCATTGATGGAACGCACAAGGCAATATCGGGTGGGGGTTTGTGCCTGACTTGCCGTTATCTTGTTTATCTCGTCATAGTCCGAGAGTTTTTCCGATATTTCCAGCAAATCATGTTTTACCCTGTCAGGGTGCGTTTGCGGTGGCAGGGTATATTCTACATATAACTGGTTATAATCGAAGTCGGGGAAGAATATCGACTTAACCGAAAAGAATCCAACGAAAGCCAGAACCAAACATCCGAAACTTACCAAAAAAGTTGATATTTTATGGTTCATAAAAAAATGAAGCGCCTTTCGGATAACCTTATGAAGGGGTGTGTTGAGTTGATCTTTTATCTTCTCTGGGTTTTTACCGCCGTTTGCACGTGCCGATAAGAATAGTTTTGCAAAGACAGGTATCTGTGTCATGGCAAGCACCCAACTTACCAACAATGATATGGCCAGCACAAAAAACAGATCACGTGCATATTCTCCAGCGGTATCGTTGGATAATCCGACAGGAAGGAAAGTCATTATGGCGATTAAAGTTGCACCCATTAAAGGCCACGCTGTGTTTTCCGCTGTCCGGAACAATGCTTTCTTTGGCGGCAGACCATTTCCCCTGTCTACAAGTATACCGTCGAGAACCACAACCGCGTTATCAACCAGCATACCCATTGCCACAATGAATGCCCCCAATGATATGCGTTGTAATGTTCCTCCTGTCATCAGTAATACGGGAAAAGTCATCAATACGGTCAAAATCAGTCCTGCACCGATAATTAGCCCACCTCTGATGCCCATTGTAAGAATCAGTACAAGCACTACGATGACTACCGATATTACGAGGTTCCAGTTGAAAGAGCCTATTGCGTTCGATACCCTATCCGGTTGGAAATATATCTTTTCATACTCAAATCCGGCAGGCAACCGCTCTTGGAGCTCCGTCATTCGCGCCTCGACCAGCTTACCTACATCCGTAACCACAACGCCCGGCTCCATCGAAACGCAAAGAGCGATTGCCGGATGGCCGTTCACCCAAAAGCCCCTGGTCTGCGGATCGGCATACTCCTTTGCGACTTCGGCAATATCGCCTAACTTTACCTGCCCGCCGGAAGGCGTTTGCATAATAAGGTCTTTCACATCTTCAGCGCTCCTTAGTTTGCCACCGACCTCATTACGCAGCAATTGACCATCCGAATAGTAATGCCCGGCATTGACTGGCTGATTGCGGGCATCGATAGTAGTCATAATTTGCACAGGGTAGATGCTGTTGCGTGCAATCATTTCTTTGGGGAGCTTTATATTTACATTTTCATTCCTTGTGCCAAAGAATGAAATCCGCCTTACTCCTTTCAATTCAAGGAGTTCACGTTTAATAAGCCCGGCATATTCTTCCATTTCCGCAAGCGTATAGCCTTCGGCGGAAAGGGCATAGAACATTCCGTAGATATCACTTACATCGTCTACCACCACTGGAGGATAAGCCCCTGACGGCAACCGTTGCGCGGCTGACTCCACCTTTCTACGAAGAATATCCCAACGTTGTTCGAGACCCTCGACCGGAACAGCCATGTCGATATTGATAGTGATAGTTGACATATTTTCCGAAGAGACCGATTCCATATCGGAAATATTACTGAGTGTCCGTAGTTCATCTTCGAGTACCGATGTAACTTCGAGTTCGACTTCGTGTGCAGAAGCCCCCGGATAGTAAGTTACCACCATTGCTTGCTTGACAGACAATTCAGGGTCTTCCAGTTTCGGCATAATAATGTAGGCGTATATACCGCTGAATACGATCATTACCACGCACGTCCAGAAGAACGTGGCGTTTCTGAAGAAAAAATCAGTCAGTTTCATTATAGTATCCCTCCTACATTTGTTTTGGCGGGTTGTGCGATTACCCGTACTACATCACCTTCATCGAGGGCGCTCAACCCCGATTCGACAATATTGTCTGTTTCGTTCAGACCAGACAGGATGATGATTCGCCCTTTGCTGTCGAGACCGGATATCTCCACGGGTTTTAACTTCACTTCGGAACGGTCATTCACGACCCATACATAACTTTTACCGTTCTGCATAAATACAGATCTGGGCCAAAGGGTATAACCACCTGAATGTTCTCCATTGCGAATTTCCACCGTTACCTCTACATTCATTCCTATCGAAAGAGCGTTCTTCGCATCTGTTTCGGGAAACAGGCGCATCCTGTATAACTGATTGCTGTTAGATTTGGGATTTATCGAGGCTAATTTCAAAGAGAAGTTATTATCTGCCAATAACCGGGAATGACATGAATAACTTATAAAGTTATCTTTTTGCAGGTAAACAGATGCAGGGAGTTCGCTCTCTATTTCTATGTTATTTACATCGACCAATGTAACAACGGCTGTTCCCGTATTGACCATTTCTGCTTTTTCAAAATGAACAGCCTGGATATAGCCCGATATAGGAGAATGAAGTTGGGTGTAGTTGACGGTGTTCCGGTTCGATTCCAGTTGTGCTTTCAACTGCTCCAATCCGGCTACGGCTTTTTCATAATCATTGTCGGTTATATTATTTCGACGGTGTAGTTCTTCCAGTCTTGTCATTTCCGTACTCAACTGTCGGTACTGGCTTTCGGTAGCTGCCAGTTGCAGTTGATAATCCGTATCGTCCAACCTGGCAATGAGCTGTCCTTCACGGATATAGTCACCCTCATCAACGCACAATTGCTTGATTTGTCCGGCTGTTTTAAAACCGAGTTCAATCTGCTGCGCTGCTTTGACCACTCCGGGGAACGACCGGAATGTATTTCCTGCGATAGGCTCGGCATGTACGATATGCACGTTTTTTACAATCGGTTTTTCTTTGACGCCATGGTTCCCACAAGAACAGAGTAGCGCAAAACAAAGGAGAGACAAGCTGAATAGTTTCATTGTTATTACTGTTATTATTATTTTTGTGTAAAGGTGAAGAATTCTCACATGCCATTTAGGCATTATAGTCGTCATTATTGACCAAAAAGTCGGAATCGAGTCATACAAAAGAAAAAATGATTATTTTTGTTGACCAAATTAGACGTTCATGAAAGACAAAGCACAGAATATTGGTTTACGAATGGTGCAGGAGTTCGCCTCTACAGAAGCGTTATCAGACAAGTTCCTTATTTTTGATAACTATACGTCTCCGATGGAACATCTGGGAACTTTTGCCATTACCGGACACCCTGTCAAATTAGATAGCCTCTTAATTGTAATATGCTCGGAGGGGTATGCCCGGTTAATAGTCGGTTTTGAAGAGATTACAGTGCTGGAAAACCACTTTTTGATAGTGATGGAAGGCAAACCTTTCGAGGTGTTGGAATTAAGCAAGAACTTCAAGGCAGAATTGATGTGCTTAAAAGAAAGCCTCTTCGAGTTGCAGGGAAGTCATATACTAAGATTCCTCCACTTAATCAGAGAAAATCCCTGTCAACCGGTATTGGCTTCCAAAAAGCAGGAGTTTGAAGTCCTATTGAAATGTTTGAAACAAACGATGACAGATACCGGAAATATATTTCGTCAACAGATCATTCAATACTATTTATATATCTTGGCTTGTAATATCTTTAATTTGCTTTTAACCAACTACGCTCCGGCAGTTTTATCCCGAAGCGAATCCATTTTTCAGGAGTTCATAAAGAATGTAGAAAAATACTTTCGCAAGGAAAGGAGTGTCGGTTTTTATGCAGACAAGCTGAATCTGACCCCGAAATATCTTTCTACTGTGATTCAACAACAAACGGGAAAACATGCAACGGATTGGATTGACAAATATACTATTTTAGAAGCCAAGACCTTGCTTAAATCGTCCACTCTCTCCATCCAACAAATAGCCTATGACTTGAATTTCTCGACTCAATCCCATTTTGGTCGATATTTCAGAAATCATACAGGAATGTCGCCAAAGCTATACAGAAATTCGTAAGTAGACGCTGCTTCCTTTCTATTTTCCCAGCTTGCGCACTTGGTCATTGAAGGTTTCACGGTCAATAGCCTTCTGACGGATGTACACCCGTTTGTTATAGACCGTCTGGGTTGACCAGTGGAAGAAATCTGCAATTTTGCTGGAATCCGTAACGCCGAGATGCATTAGTGCGAATATGCGCAATTCCGTGTTTAGCCGCCCCTCTTCCTTGGGGATGATACGGTATTCGGGTTGAAGTAAAGAGTTGAAGTCGCTCACGAAAGAAGGATAGACATGTAAGAAAATAGCATCGAAAGTCCGATAAAACTCCTTTAATTCAGATTCTATCATGATGGGAGAATCCGTAAATTTCAGTAGGTCTTTATACTGCTGGGTTTTCACCTTGTTGTTGATGTTTTTTCGGTATTGGTCAAGCTTACTGATGTAGTCAGAACAGAGGGTGAGCACAAATCCTATATATTCTTCTTTGATGATATTCTGGTCATAGAGTTTTTCATTGGCTTCTTTCAGCAGGTTGTTGGTTTCTGTAATCTGCTGGTGAAGTACGGTAATTTCATGCAGGCTGTTCTTCAACCGTTCATTGGCCGACTCCAACTCTGTATTCGAAGCAGAAAGCAGTCCATTCAGATTCTTCAGTTCTATCCGTTGCCGGCTACGGTGTTTCAAAATTCTGTACGTATATATCAGAGTAAGGGTGAGCAGGCAAGAAACGAATCCGATAACCCATAGCGACCAGCTTAACTGTCTGTTTTTAGCTTTCTTAATTTGCAGACTTGTCTTCTGTATGGCATCAAATGTAGAGAGACAAGAAACCATACGGACCCGATTGTTCATGATATGGGCCATTTCCAGACATAGGGAGATATATTTGTAAGCGCGCTCATTATCCCCTTTTTCATTGAGTAGCGTAGCCAAGTCATGCAATGTAACGTTATCGTTGTTGGCCAGTGTCATATCCATGATGGCGGCTTCTGCCAAACACTCCAGCCTCAGATCCGGTTGATTGTTGTCCCGATATAGTGTGGATAGTATATATAGCAATTTGCTGTTAGCGATGCTGATTGTCTTTGATGTTTCCAAATATACTTTTATTGCAACGATGGAACCGGAATAGTTCCCGGCTCGTAAGTCTTTTAATCCTTTATAAAGAATGTAATAGGGATTTTCATGAGGTAGTACATTCAAGGTAGAATCTATATAAAAGTGTTCTCTCTCGTAATAATAATCTCGCTTATCGCTACCACCGTCTGTATATTCGGCAAATCGGGAGTAGAGCAGAGACATCTGTCCCAAATATTCTATAAGCATACCTCCTGTTAGTTTGTCGTGGTCTATTTGTCGCATCTCTTCAACAGATTCATGCAGTTGTCCAATAATGGCATAAATATATGACCTCTGTATACGACATAGGTTCATCATGTTGTCATCACCCGTCTGTTGGGCAATGACAATATTGGCATTGACATATACGAGTGCCGAATCTATATTGAAATATTGATATTCCTGAAACAAACGTTTGTTGTGTTCATAGCGCGCCTGTAGCGTATTGGGCATAGGTTTACTAGCTATCCGGTTGATAGCCGATTGGCGCTGTTCGATGACTTGAGGGTAGTTCTCTATCAGTGAATCCAGTGTGTTCAACAGGTTTGCAGCCTTGTCGCTATAGAATGCTGCTTTACCTTGTAGGCTACATAGGAAAAGTAACAAAAAGGTTCTGGCAACTGTTTTCATACTTATATTCTTATTTTGCCCTAAAGATACTAAGATATTTGGAAACACTACAATTTTCATTATCCTATGACGTAAAAAGCAGAATTTTTCACTACACTTTTTCATCCGGATAAGGAAATTAGCCTCATCAAATCGTCTATAAAATCTACTTTTTTATCGTCCAATGCAAAGCATAAATCATTGATTATAAAATAAATATACTGAATTAGAATCTACCGTCACCAGCTACCCGCAGTTAGGTCATCTATATTAATATCGTAATTTAGCAGCAGAAACGGAAATTCATTAGAGGAAATTACAATGAATAAGGCAAGAGTTTCGGATTTAGAATCAGAAGTTAGGATTGAAACCTCTTTGCATGGTGAAAAGGGAAAATCACCCATCTTCCGTGCCTATGCAGAGTGTATCTCGTGTCTGCGCAAAGTGTCTTTTGTGCCTATGAAATCTTAGAATAAAGGATTTGTTCGCAAAAATAAAGCCTTTGTTTCTATAACTAAAGCCTTTATTCATAGAAATAAATCCTTTATTCTAAGATTGCGTCGCATCGAAACGGACTTTGCACCCCATATCGTTTATGTTTGCGTAGGGAGCAGGTTGCAAAGTGTCATCCGAAGCTTTGTGGGCACAGTTGCAGAAGTGTGGTAAGAATGAACATACGGTGTCGCAGAAGATAATGGGTATCATAATTCACATATCTATTACAAACTAATAAACCTAAATCCGAAACTTGAGATAAGGTAACTTTATACTAATTACTAATACTTAAAAAACAGAACAATGAATCGTAAATTTAGTTTTAACAAGTCTATGCTATTTGCAGGATTATTGTCTGCCATGACACTGGGAGCAACCTCTCAGGTCTATGCAGTTCAGAGTCCTGATGTGCAGAAGATGCAGCAACAGACGGTAAAGTTGACAGGCAATGTATCCGATGCAATGGGTGCCATTATCGGCGCCAGTGTGATAGAACAAGGTACAACCAACGGTGTGATTACCGATATTGAAGGTAATTTCACGCTAACGGTCAACCGGGGAGCCAAACTCGAAATCTCCTATGTAGGCTATAAGACCCGCGTTATAGAAGTAACAGATGTCACTCATCTCCAGATTACGTTGGAAGAAGACTATCGGGAACTGGAAGAAGTGGTAGTAGTGGGCTACGGTGTACAGAAGAAGAAACTCGTTACCGGCGCCACCGTACAAGTGAAGGGTGATGATGTGACAAAACTCAATACCACCAGTGCACTGGGTGCATTACAGAACCAGACGCCCGGCATCAACATTACAGCCAACAACGGTCTGCCCGGCGAAGGTTTCAAGGTGAATATTCGCGGTATCGGTACCGTGGGCGACTCTGCACCGCTGTATGTGATTGACGGTGTGGCCGGTAGCGACATCAATACGCTCAACCCGGCAGATATTGAGTCTATCGATGTGCTCAAAGATGCTGCTTCGGCTGCTATTTATGGTTCGCGTGCCGCTAATGGTGTTATCCTGGTTACGACCAAACAAGGTAAGACGGGCAAGATACAGCTCAGTTACGACATGTATTACGGTTGGCAGAACGTATATAAGATGCCCAACACGCTCAATGCGCAGCAATTCATGGCAATTACTGATGAAACCAACTTCAATAACGGTGTTCCGGCGCTGAACTGGCAGACACAATTGGGCGAATACACTTGGAATATGCTTCAGAACGGTTGGCAAGGTACTAACTGGCTCGACGAGATGCGCAACGAGAATGCAGCGATGCAGAACCATGCCATCAATCTGACAGGTGGTAACGAGATGAGCAAGTTCTCAGCCGGTTTCAGTTTTACCTCGCAAGACGGTATTATAGGCAAGGGTACTGTGCCCAACTATACGCGTTATACCGCCCGTATTAACTCCGATCATGTGCTCCTCAAGGGAAGCGATCGGGACATCATCAAGATTGGCGAGAATTTACTGTTCTACTACTCAAACCAGAGCACGATAGCACAGACATCTACTCTCTATAACGATGTCTATAATTCCATAAAGACTACTCCGCTATTGCCTATGCACAATGCCGAAGGAGAACTGTTCGACTACCACGACATGCAGCAAACGGGCTGGGTGTATGACGATAAACAGGGCAATCCTATTCTGATGATGCAGAAGGCGCATGGGCTGAACAAGAACCGCACATACGGCCTCAACGCGACTGCCTATCTGGAGGTAGAACCCATTAAGAATCTTAAGTGGCGCAGTTCGTTCAGTTACCGTATGACCAACAGCTCCTACCGTTCACTTACCGCTCCCTATCAGGCTGCTACAAACGAGGGAAGTGCCTCATATATTGTGGCCCAGAGCTCAGCATTGGGACATAACATTTCGCAGGAGAATACAATCTCTTACATCCTTCCCAATTGGAACGGTCACCTCTTTGATGTACTGGTAGGCCAGTCGTTTGAGAAGACCATACCGGGCGAAAACCTTTCTATAATCAACAGCGTGACGGAAGGGCAACAATTGCCCACGATGAAACCCGATATGGATCATGCGTGGATATCCAACACCATCGGAAACGCCGCCACCGACATCGAGGGCTATCCGTTTGACGAATGGGCGCTGGCCTCGTTCTTCGGTCGTATCAACTACAATTACAAAGACAAGTACATGGCTACGCTGATTATTCGTGCCGATGGCTCTAGTAACTTTGCCCGTGGAAATCGCTGGGGCATCTTCCCCTCTGTATCGGCCGGATGGCTTATCAGCGAGGAAAAGTTTATGGAAAGCACCCGTGGCTGGCTCGACTTCCTGAAACTGCGTGCCAGTTGGGGACAGAATGGTAATCAGTCGATACCTAACTTTCAGTATGTGTCGCCCATTGCTTTCGACCTCTCGCATGGCTACCAGTTTGGACAGACACACATCGCAACGGGGAAGCTTCCTACCACCGGTGCCTATGCCACCACATTGGCCAATGAAAATGTGACGTGGGAGAAGTCCGAACAAATCAACTTGGGTATTGATGCCGTATTCTTGGGCAACCGCTTGCGGGTAAGCGCCGACTGGTACAACAAGAAGACCAAGGACTGGCTCGTACAGGCTCCGGTACTCTCCACAGCAGGTACCCAGGCCCCCTACATCAATGGTGGCGACGTGAGCAACAAGGGTGTGGAACTCTCACTCGCCTGGAACGACCGTGTGGGTAAGGACTTCACATACGGATTGAGCCTAAATGCCTCGTATAACAAGAATGAAGTCACCCGTATTGCCAACTCAGAGGGCATCATCCACGGCAATGAAGGAGCTATTGCTTCCGTCAACGCCGCCGAGTTCTACCGGGCACAGGTTGGTTATCCCATCGGTTACTTCTGGGGCTATCAGACAGCCGGTGTTTTCCAAAACCAAAAGCAGATTGATGATTGGAAGGCAGCAGGCAACGGTGTGGCACAGGCCAACCCTCAACCCGGCGACCTGATTTATGTGGATCGCCACCACGATGGAGTTATCGACGAAAAAGACAAGACCATGATTGGCAATCCACACCCCGACTGGCGTCTGGGCTTCTCGGTCAATCTCGGATGGAAGGGCTTCGACTTCTCGGTCACCACTTCCGGAGCCTTTGGGCAACAACTCTACTATGGCACGCGCCAGCACACCATCGAGGCATTTGACCGCTGGCATGGCGAAGGTACATCCAACCGCTACCCGCGTCTGGGCAACAGTGCCATGATTGCAGAACATGTGACTGATATTGACATAGAGAACGGCGACTATCTCCGCATTCAGAACATGACATTGGGATATGACTTCAAGCGCCTCTGGAAGAATTGCCCACTGTCGCAACTGCGCCTCTATGTAAGTGTACAGAATCTCTACACCTTCACCGGCTATAAAGGAATGGATCCGGAGGTAGGTTTCGGCGGTACCGACCGTTATGGCGAAAACGCCACTTCGTGGGTGAGCGGCATAGATATGGGATCTTATCCGATCGCCCGTACCTGGCTGATTGGCGCCAATCTGAAGTTCTAAGACACTGTTAACTCTAAATTAAAATAAAACAATGAAAACAAAAAAAGTAACGAAATATATGGGGATAGTCGCGCTGGCCGCGATGACGCTCTGCTCGTGCGAGGATCTGCTCGATACCAAGAACTATACACAGTCCAACACGCAAAATTTCCCCACATCGATGGATGATGTGGAAATGCTTGTGACATCTATGTACGCCAACCTGAATCATCAGGCGGCAAAGCCCGAATCCTCCTATTTGCTCACCAACCTCTATGCCAGCGACGATATGTTTGCCGGAAGTCAAGATGCGGAACTCGACCATCTGATGTATAAGAGTGATTCACAGTTTGACTTCTGCTGGGATATTCACTATAAGGGCATCTATGCCGCCAATACCTGCCTGGAGGGTCTTGACCTGATGGAGGCTGCCGACAACGTGCCCGATGCCGGACTCTTCAGCCAACGTAAGGGCGAAGCCTGTTTCATGCGTGCCTTCCAGTACTACGAACTGGCCGAACTGTTTGGCGGCGTACCCCTGATACTCAGCACTACGCAAGAGACTAACACGCCCCGTGCTACTGCCGACGAGGTGTGGGCGCAGATAGCTACCGATTTGCAGCAAGCTATCAGCCTTATGAGCGATAAGAAGTATCACGAAATAGAGTCCGGACACGCCACCAAATGGGCAGCCCAGGCGCTGATGGCCCGCTGCTTCCTCTTCTATACCGGCTACTACCAGAAAGAGGCTATGCCCACGGCCGACGGTGGCAGCATAACCAAGCAACAAGTGGTAACCTGGCTGGAAGACTGCATCGCTAACTCCGGACACCAGTTGGTGGGCGATTTCCGCAACCTATGGGCATACACCAACGAATATACGGTAGACGACTACGCATATACGGCCGGTGTAACAGGAGTAGATGGCCAGCCCCTCCGCTGGGCAGGCAACGGCAATGCCGAGGCTGTGTTTGCCGTGAAGTTCGGCAACTTTGCCGGTTATTCCTACGAAAATCAGGGCGGCTACTGCAATCTCTATCTGAGTTTCTTCGGCATCATGAGCAAAAGCGACAATGGGGCTGCTTTCCCCTTTGGCAACACCAACTCCTTTGGAACGGTTCCTACCAGTCTCTGGGACTCCTGGGAAGCAGCCGAGCCTGATGATATCCGTCGCAGAGCATCTGTTATCGTAGACGAAGATGAATTCGATATGGCCAATTATGAAAGTGGCGAGGTGCGCCAACAGTGGGAAGAGACCGGTCTGTGGAACAAGAAATTACAGCCCATTCTCTCCAAGCAAGCATACGACAAGATGGGTTCCTGGGGCAACTCGCTCTTTTGGATAGCCCATCCTGAATTTGCGGGTATGAACGATCCCTACATTCAGCCCCGTTGGGCAGCCATGTTCGAGGACCTTTACATCATCCGCTTTGCCGACGTGCTGCTTATGCACAGTGAATTAACCGGCAATGCCGACAACATGAACCGGGTGCGCGCCCGCGCTGGCCTGCCCGCCATCGGCTATTCGCTGGAGGCATTGCAGCAGGAGCGCCGCCACGAACTTGCCTTCGAGGGACAGCGCTTTCAGGACATTCGTCGCTGGCACATTGCAGAGACTGAACTCAACAAACAGAACAATACCACGCTAAAGAATCTGGGCGTAAGTACCGTGATGCGCGATGGCAAGTATGCCGCACGTTATCAAGCCACCGGCGGATTCTGGCCTATTCCGCCCGCGCAAATTCAGTTGTCCGACGGTGTACTCACGCAAAATCCCGGCTGGGACACTCCGGACGCGCGCTACACCACTTGGAATTTCGATTAAGTAATTTGTAGCTCTAAATTATTAAAAATATCATCATGAAAAACTTTTGCAAATACATCAGTATAATCGCTGTGATGGGAACATTCGCATCTTGCGACCCTATCACCGACACATATACCATAGACGATAGCACCATCCCCGCTGATGAGCTCCAACTCAGTGTGGCTCCGAAGGTGGTCGATGGCAAAAATGGTAACATCATTGTTGTAGAAAACAATTCTCCGATACTCTCTGAATGGAGTGTAGGCGAGTCTGTCGCACGCAAGGCGTATGCCGAACTTTCGGTATCTTTCACCGGGCAGCATACCGTCAACTTCCGTGGATTGAATTCGGGTGGAAAGGCATTCACCGAGACCTCGTTTACCGTAAAGGTAGATACCATCTCGACGATTCCGGCCAATATAGCCACCCGGCTGTGCATCGGTCAGGAGGGGGCCCCCACCTACTTTGGCACAACTATCGACCTGGGAAAGATTGAGTTCTCCAACGAAGAAGATCTCCTCACCGTGAAGAACGGCAACCCCGTATTGACCGTGTGGAGCTGCGGCGGTGTCACTTCAGACAAGAATGTGGCTCAGATGCGACTGACGGGTGCGGGTGAGTTTCCCCTTTCGGCAACCTTTACCCTTGCCAACGGCGAGCAGGTGACAGAAGAACTGGGTACAGTCATTGTCAAGGACTTCAATCTACCGCAAATAGTGCTCGACCTGATAGGCGAGGATGGCGAGAAGACATGGACCTGGGCCGACCAAAGTTTCTTTGGCTTAGGCGGTTACGAGGCCGACCCCGGCCCCGCGTGGTTTGCCGCCAGTGTAGAGATTATGGACATGTTTACTCTGTATATGCCCACCATCAATCACCTGACGGGTGAGTCCACCGGCAGCATGACGCTCGATATAGACGGCAATTTCTCTGTCGCTCCCACAGGTCGCACCGGCACCTTCACGTACGACTTCGACGACATCGTGCCCAACTGGTCGGTAGGCAAGCTTAAGGTAACGGCCCCCATCCTTTATGGTACGGCCATAGCCCTGGTTGGCGAGGGTGCCGCGCCTACGTACCTGCCCACTGAGTTCTTCATTGTGAAGTGTGATGCCAATAATCTTGTATTGGCTGCGCCTGCCGAAGAAGGGCAAGCACTTTATCCATGGGCAGCTTGCACCTTCTGGTGCTTCAAACCAAAACCATGAAGCCAAGTCGGAAGTACCCGATAGTACATAATTTACAGTATATAAAATAGATGGGAGTTATCGCTCGCTCAAGCAGAAATGGATTCATTAATCTGAAATAAAGCATTTAGGTATTAGGAATTAGGCATAAACAGTAAGTGAGCCATTCTAAAGCCTGATGCGGAGCGATAACCCCTCCAAAACATTTTTGACAATAGAATGAAATACAATAAATTGATTGCTTTAGCATGTGGAGCGTTGATTCTGGCTGGTTGTGCCTCTGATAATAAATCGACATCCGTTTTCTTTCGACACAAAGCACAGGAAATACCGTTGTCAAATGAGTTTACCGAGAAGATAATCGATAACATATATCAACGCATGAGTATGGATGAACGTGCAGCTCAACTTCAGAGCATGTATCTATCGGAACTTTTCGACAAAAACAATCAGCTTGATACAGTCCGATGCTATGAACTTATTCCTAACGGAATAGGACATTTTGCTCAGTATGCCAGCAATTCGTTAGATGGACCCGAAGAGCTTCGCGATATGGTAAAACAAGTGCAGGAGTGGCTGGTGAAGAATACACCAACTGGAATACCGGCCTTATTTCATGAAGAAGTCATAACAGGTATTGCTGCAAAAGAAGCAACGGTTTACCCACAGCAAATTGGTTTGGCATGTTCGTTCAATACTGACCTGGCTGCAGAAAAAACTCGTCAAACTGCTATCAGCATGCGAAAAATCGGAGGCATGCTTTCGTTGTCACCTATGGTGGATGTGATTCGGAATCCATATTTCAACCGTTTGGAGGAATCGTATGGCGAAGATGCTTATCTAAGTGCTGCTATGGGTTCTGCTTTTGTTGAAGGTTTGCAGGACGGAGGGATGAAAAGTGGAGTCGCGGCATGTTCAAAACATTTTTTGGGCTATGGTGGCGGATGCAATACCGATAGGAGAAAAGAACTTTTTGAAGAAATACTCTTGCCTCACGAAACAATGATTCGAACTAAGGGTAGTAAAGTGATAATGACCGGTTATCACTACTTCCATGGTGTGAAAGCCGTTGCCAATAAATATCTTATGCAGGATATTTTGCGTAATTATCTCGGATTTGACGGCATAACAGTAAGTGACTATGGCTCGATTAACCAGATTGACACAGAAGAAGATGCGTTGCATCGTGGAGTGGCTGCCATAAATGCTGGGAACGATGTGGAATTTCAAAACCGTGACAATTATCAATACCTTCCCGAAGCAATAAAGCAAGGACTTGTTAGTGAGGCGACATTCGAGGGCGCTGTCAAACGAGTTCTGAGGCTAAAAGCTGCAGTGGGTCTGTTTGATAAAAATCCGGCATTCTGTGCAGAAGGCGATATAGAATTCGACACCGCCGAGGAGCGTCAAACCGCTTATGAACTTGCTACACAATCAGTAGTACTTCTTAAGAATGATAACATCCTCCCTATCGAACATCCTAGGAAGATAGCTCTTGTGGGACCTAATGCCAACACAATGTGGGCTATGCTTGGCGATTACACATATCAAGGCTTGCACTATTTTTGGCGAGGCATTAATACCGGAAACACAAATAATCAGATTATAACTTTGAAAGAAGGTCTGGAAAAAAAACTACCAGATGGATGCACTTTGAACTATTCCTGTGGTGTGGATTGGGTTGACAAAACTGAGACATCCATTTCAAAAGGCGGGGATGATCGTGCAATATGGCTCGATAAGAATCGCCATATAGCCCGCGATGAGAAAATAGATGCTAAAGAAGCGCTTTCGTTAGCTGCCAATAGCGACATAATCATTGCTGCAATGGGGGAGAATACTTTACTGTGTGGAGAAAATCGAGACCGCGGAAGTTTACGGTTACCAGGAAAACAAGAGGAATTTGTCAGACAATTAATAGTTACAGGTAAGCCTGTTGTATTGGTTATGTTCGGTGGGCGTGCACAGGTTATTGGCGACCTTGCGGATAAATGTGCAGCCGTGATTCAGGCGTGGTACCCCGGTGAAGAAGGGGGTAATGCTCTAGCCGATATTATTTACGGTAATGTTGCGCCATCAGGAAAGTTGAGTGTGAGTTATCCAAAAGTAGAACTTAACGAAAACATCTGCTATAATTATTCCAGTACTCCTGATGAGCGTATTCAATATCACTTCGGGTACGGACTGAATTACACTACTTTTGATTATTCAGACCTAGTAGTTGACAAATCAGTTTTCACGACTGATGAGTTATTCAATATTTCCTTCAATGTGACTAATACCGGGTCGCGCGAAGGTGACGAAATCGTACAGATATATATATCACCTACTTCAGCAAGTCAACCATTGAAACCCATTAAACTCGCCGGGTTTGGTCGAGTATCACTTAAGCCGGGCGAAACTAAAAAAATAGACTTTATCATGTCACCGCAACAATTGGGTTATTATAATGATGGAATATGGGCTATAGAAAAGGGTGATTTCATTATAAAAGTTGGTGCAGCATCCAACGATATTCGCCTTACTGATAGTATCTGTCTCATCGGTGATGCTCACACTATGCCATTGCGCACAGTTTACTTTTCGGAGATGAAAACTATTGATAATTAACAATCTTAAGAGTCGTTAACAAAGTCTAATGTGGAGTGGTGAATCCTCTACAATTTTAGAACTCTAAATAATAAATTTAAGTGAATATGATGAAATATAGCAAATTGATTGCTTTAGCATGTGGAGTATTGACTCTGACCAGTTATACTCCCCCTCCCTCTGCTAATGGAGAGATGGATGCGTTTATCGATGACCTGATGGCAAAGATGACGCTCACAGAAAAGGTAGGACAGTTGAATCTTCTGGCGGTGCCTTCGTTTGTATCGGGCAACGCATCTGACGATAACGACAGCCGCGAACAACTCATAGTCGATGGCAAACTTGGCGCCATGTATGGCAGCTATGTGGCAGAAGATCTGCTGGCAGCACAGAAACTGGCAGTAGAGAAGAGTCGCCTGGGCATTCCACTGATGTTCGGCTACGATGTTATTCATGGTTTGCAAACGGTGCAGCCTATACCGCTAGCTATGTCCACCTCATGGAATCCGGAACTGATAGAGCGGGGAGCCCGCGCTGCTTCCCTTGAGGCTACGGCTTCCGGCATCAACTGGGTCTATTCGCCGATGCTGGATATCTGCCGGGATGCCCGTTGGGGACGCATTGCTGAAACATTTGGAGAAGACCCTTTTCTGTGCGGTGAACTTGGCAAGGCAATGGTACGCGGTTATCAGGGTACTGACCTTGCCGACAATACCACGGTAATGGCCTGCGTGAAACACTATGCGCTCTATGGAGCGGTAGAGGGTGGCCGCGACTACAACATTGTGAACATGGGACGCCAGGAGGCTCTTAACGGATTCCTTCCACCTTATCGTGAATCTGCCTACGAGGGTGCCGGCAGTTTTATGGCTTCTTTCAACGATTTCGAGGGTATCCCTGCACACATCAACCGCTATCTGCTCAACGACCTGTTGCGCGAAGAATGGGGATTCAAGGGATTCATCACCTCCGATTATGAAGGCATCAACGAATGTGTGAACCACGGCATAGGCGATATTGAGGAGGTTACTGCACTGGCCATAGAGGCTTCGGTAGATATGGACCTCAACGGAAGTGCCTATATGGACAATCTAGAGAACCTCGTCAAGCAGGGACGTTTATCGGAAAAAGATATTGAGGTGGCTTGTCGCCGGGTGTTGGAAGCCAAATACAAGCTGGGACTCTTTGAAGACCCCTATCGCTACCTGAATCTACAGCGTTACCAGCGCGAGATTCACACCGATGAGGCGCGTCAGCTCAGCCGTGAGATAGCCAGAGAATGCCAGGTGTTGCTCAAGAATGAAGCCAATGTGCTGCCTCTCTCCAAATCGGCCAAGATTGCCCTGGTGGGTCCGTTTGCGGTGGCAGCCAAAGAGATGCAGGGCAGTTGGTCCTTCTCCAGGTTTGCCGATGGCTGTGTAACTTTTTTGGAAGGTATGCAAGAAGCTGTAACAGGTCATGGCGGTTCGGTTACATACGCCGAAGGCTGTTGGGTGCTTGAAGACAAGCAACTGGAACAAGATATGGTCAACCAATATCTGGGCGCCTACAAGCCGGGACAGGTCATCAAACCTGTACATACTCGTCCAAACGAGCAACTCGTGGCAGAGGCTGTGGCCCTGGCCCGCCGGAGCGATGTGGTGGTGGCTGCCTTGGGTGAGCTGAACAACATGAACGGCGAAGGCGTGTCACGTTCCGACATTACCCTGGGGCTCCCGCAGGTAGAACTTCTCAAAGCGCTGAAGGCTACCGGCAAGCCGGTAATTCTCATCTGCCCCGCCGGCCGACCGCTGGCGCTCACCGAGACCGAACCGCTGGCCGATGCCATACTTTATACATGGTCGTTGGGCGACCAGGCAGGTCGTGCCATGGCCGATGTGGTCTTTGGCGATGTCAATCCGAGTGCCCGTCTGTCCACCTCTTTCCCGCGCAACGTGGGTCAGTGCCCTATCTACTACAACCACAAGAACACGGGACGTCCGCATCAGGATGGTGCAGCCTATTCTCGCTTCAACAGCAACTATCTCGACTGCATCCACGGGCCACTCTATGCTTTTGGGCACGGATTGAGCTACACGACCTTCGAATACAGCGACGTCACACTATCAAACAATGAGATGACTGCCGACGGTCAGGTGAAGGCATCGGTGACGGTGACCAACACCGGCAAACGGGATGGCAAGGAGGTGGTACAACTCTATGTAAGGGACATCTATGCCACCAGTTCACGCCCGGTGAAGGAGCTGAAAGGTTTCGAGAAAATCAGTCTCAAAGCCGGCGAGAGCAAGACCGTATCGTTTGAGATTGGCCGCAAGCAACTGGAGTACTACAACCATGCGTTGCAACTGACCGTTGAGCCAGGCGACTTCGAGATAATGATTGGACATGATAGTCAGCATGTAAACAAAGCAAAACTGACTGTAAATTGAAAATTAACACTGAAAAAATATAATCATGAAAAAAATACTTTTCTTACTCCTCTCGGTAGCGTTGCTGGTTGGCTGCACCACCGGCAAAACCCAAAAACCATCGTTTACCGGCACTTGGTATGCCTCGCAGTACGGTTGTCGCAGCGTAGTCCACTTCAACGAAGACAGCACCATCACCATCAGCAGCGAGGCCAACTCCGCTGCCAACATGACCGTGGGCTATGTAGTTTCCCCCCAGGCCGATGGCTATCATTTCGACCTTAAGATGGGTATGGAGAATCGCGGTATCGCCCTCTTCGATGGCGCAGACCATCTGCAGATTGGTATCGTGTTCGGTCCGGAACAGTATGCTCCCCGTCCGCAGAAGTATGAAGATGCCAATTCGACACATGGAAATCTGATGCTGGATCTTTATCGGGATCCCACCAAGGTAATCTCCGTGCTCGACACCAAGGTAGAGGCTCCGGCAGAGGCGGCTATTCCCTTCGAACGGAACAAGCGTCTGGGTAGAGGGCTCAACATGAATGGATATGTGGATGCCAACCCCGTAGATGGTAACGATGCCCCCATGACCGAAGCTGATTTCCAGGGCATTGCCGAAGCCGGATTCCAAAGCGTACGTATCCCGACGACTTGGGTGAAGCACTGCGCCAAAGAGGCTCCCTATACCATCGATGCGGACTTCTTCCAAAAGATGGACTGGACCATTGAGCAGTGTTTGAAAAACAACCTCGCTGTCTCCATCGACCAACACTACTACCCGGCCATCAATATGGGCGAAGACGACCCTGACCTCACATGGGAACAGAACCTCGACCGAATTAAGTCGCTCTGGACACAGATTGCCGAGCATTACAAGGATTACCCCAACGACATGCTCTTCTTCGACTTGCTAAACGAACCCAACATGCGCCTTGGAGCCGATGGTTTGAACAAGCTGCATGCCGAACTCATTGCCATCATCCGCCGGACCAACCCGGGCCGTACACTGATTATAGGCACTCCCAATCTGGGACAGACCTGGACACTGGGCGAACTAAAATTCCCGGAAAACGAATGGAATATCATCGTTCAGGGTCACTACTACCTGCCTCATACCTTCACCCATCAGAATCTGGAGTATGTGCCGAGTGCGATGGTAGGACATCAGGTAGAGTGGCACGGAACCGAAAATGAGAAGGCGCCCATTATTCGCGACCTCGACTTCTGCCAACGCTGGAGCGAACAGAGCAGTCGTCCGCTCAACATCGGCGAATACGGTGTCTGCCTCAAAGCCGACCAGCAATCGATGAACCGCTACTTCTCCTTCATGCAAGAGCAGTTCCAATTGCGCGGATTCAGCAGCCACATCTGGGCATACCGCGGGCTGTTCGGCCTCTATGATCTCCAAACAAAGAAATGGAATCAGGAAAGTATTCAGGCGCTGACCAATTTCTAATTATAAAAGATTATTTATTCCTATGAGATATTTATTTAGCCTACTTTTCTTGCTGGCTTACGGGAGCACTGTGGCGCAACAACCGCCCATGTTGCCACGTGATGCCGCCATAGAAGCCAAGATAGAGAAACTGTTGGAGCAGATGAGCCTCGATGAGAAAATCGGGCAGATGGTGGAACTGGAGATAGGCATGATTACCTATCGAGACCCGCGTTACGTCGTGGAGAAGCTTGCCCGGATGTCGGAGCAGGAACTTGCCGACACCTTACGCCGCTTTGGGCTCGACAAGCAGCACAATGCAGCCCAGTTGGCACTGACAACGCCCGAAGATAAGCAAAACAGGGAAAAGCTAATGAGGCTCTACTGGGTGTCCAACGATATCCAGTCGAAGCTTCCCTTCCGGTTGGATGAGGCGGCGCTCGATTCCGTAGTGGGCAAATATAAAGTCGGCTCCATTCTCAATGCGCCACAAACTACCGCCCAGACCCCTGCTATGTGGAATCAGGTGGTAAAGACCATTCAGAATGTGTCAATAAAACATCTCGGTATCCCCACCGTGTATGGTCTCGACCAGATGCATGGCACCACCTACTCCGCCGGTGGTACGCTTTTCCCGGGTGCCATCAACATGGCGGCCACTTTCAACCGCGACCTTGTATATAAGATGGGCGAAATAGTGGCCTACGAGACTCGTGCCTGTAATGTACCCTGGATTTACGGCCCGTGTATCGACCTCGGCAGAATGCAAGCCTGGAGTCGGCAGTATGAATCATTTGGCGAAGATGTATTCCTCTCCAGCGAGATGGGGGCAGCCGCTCTTCGCGGCATGCAAGGTGATAATCCTAACCATATCGATGCATACCACGTGGCAGGCTGCCTAAAGCATTACTTTGCCTACGGAGCACCATACAACGGACTGGATCGTTCACCGGCCAGATTGAGCTACGAGGAACTGCGCGAGAAGCAGTTTGCGCCCTTTCTGCGGGGAATCCGGGAAGGAGCCTTAAGCATCATGACCAACAGTTCCAACGTAAATGGAGTGAAGGGCACGGTCAACCGGGAATTTATCACCGACTGGCTCAAGGAAGGGCTTGGCTGGGACGGAATGGTGGTAACCGACTGGGGAGACATCGATGGAGCCGTTACCAGCGACCGCGTGGTCCCTACTGCCAAGGAGGCAATCCGGCTAGCCATCAATGCCGGTGTAGATATGATGATGGTTCCCTCGCAATTCACTTACAACGGCTTACTCAAAGAACTGGTAGAAGAGGGTGGCGTCAGCATGGAACGCATTGACGATGCCGTGCGACGCATCCTGCGCCTGAAACACCGGGTGGGACTTTTCGAACAGCCTAACACCTTTGCTAAAGATTATCCCAAATTCGGTAGTGAGGAGTTTGCAGCATACAGCCGGCAGGCCGCATTGGAATCCATCGTTTTATTGAAGAACGACTCTGTAGACAGCCAAAGTCGCTTATTGCCCATAAAGCAAGGCACCCGACTGCTGGTATGTGGACCTAATGCCAACAGCATGCGTACACTCAACGGCGGCTGGAGCTATACCTGGCAGGGCGACGGTGCCGACCGCGAGGAATTTACCGGGCATTTCAATACCATCTATGAAGCCCTGCGAAACAAGTTCGGAAGCAATCATGTGACATTGGTAGAGGGCGTGAGTTACGACTCGAAACGCTGGGCAATGGATCATGCCGATAATATCGGCGATGCCGTGGCTGCTGCTGCCGACAACGACTATGTGATAGTGTGCATCGGAGAGAATACCTACGCCGAGACCCGGGGCAACATTGCCGATATCAATCTCAGTACCAATCAGAAAAATCTGGTGAAGGCACTGGCTGCTACGGGCAAGCCCATCATCCTGGTGCTGAACGAGTCGCGCGGACGCGCCATCAGCGACATCGAACCTTTGGCAAAGGCCGTAGTACACACCATGCTGCCTGGCAATTATGGAGGAGATGCGCTGGCCGAACTCTTAGCGGGCAATGAAAACTTCTCCGGCCGTCTGCCATATACCTACAGCGCTCAGCCGAATGCAATGGTCAACTACGACTATAAGGCGAGCGAAGTGCGCGAGACCATCAGCGGTGTATACGACTATAATGCCAAGACCTACGAACAGTGGTGGTTTGGAGCCGGTATGAGCTATACCACCTATACCTACAGCAACCTCCGTGCCGATAAGAATAGTTTCACGAAAGACGATGTGCTCACTTTCACAGTCGATGTAAAAAACACAGGCGCCATGGCGGGCAAGGAAACAGTAATGCTCTATGCTTCCGATCTCTATGCTTCGCTCATGCCCGACAATCGCCGCCTGCGCGGGTTCGAGAAGATTGTACTCGCCCCGGATGAAAGCAAAACAGTAACTTTCCGCATCAAGGCAAGCGACCTCGCCTTTATGGGAACCGGCAAGAAGTGGACACTCGAGGCTGGCGAATTCAATATCGCCTGCGGAGACCAGTCGGTGAACATCCACTGCACGGAAGACTATACCTGGGAAGAAGAAAATATACCTGATAACTGATGAATATGAAGAAGAGTGTTTTCGTTTTATTTTCTCTTTGCCTGGCACTATCCTGCGACGCGTCTGTATGGCCGGCTGTATGGATTGGTTGCCACGCAGAAAAATCGGGCGCGGATCTGCGTGTCGCCTATTTCCGTAAAAGCGCGCAGTTAAACACGGTGCCCGACGCGCACCTGATACGCGTATCGGCAGACAATAGGTATAAACTCTTTGTCAATGGAGTACTTGTTTCTCTGGGACCGGCGCGCAGCGATCTCAGCAACTGGAATTACGAAACGGTGGATATCGCACCCTACCTTCGCCAAGGGAAAAACACCCTGGCAGCCGTAGTATGGAACTATGGAGAGAAGCGTCCGATGGCACAAATGGGAACCAACGAGATTGCCCTATTGGTATGTGCCGACGGAGCAGACCCGGTGTTCAACACCGATTGGAATTGGCAGGTGCTGACGGGCGAATCCTATTCATCGCTCGACGACTTTGTAGTGCCCGGCTACTATGCGGCCGACCGCGGTGAGCGGTTTGACGCCAACAACTACCCCTGGGGATGGCAAACAGAGCAAGAAGCCCCCGGATTCGATTGGAAGCAAGCCCGGAACCTGGATGCGGCAGCCGACAAGGGTACACGCGACCGTGGAGGCCGCCTCCTTGTGCCTCGCTCCATACCACAAATGGAGATGCGCGAGGTGTCGGCAGGCGATATCAACTTGCCACTGACCGTTGCTCCACATACAAGAACGTCGGTATTGATTGATCGCGACTCGCTCACCAATGCCTATCTCCACCTGACCACTTCAGGCGGCAAGGGGGCTAGTGTGGAAGTATGTTACGCCGAGGCACTGTTCAATCCCGATATGCCCGACATCTGGCATGCCACCAAACCACATCGCGATGAGACAACAGGCAAAGTTATGATGGGAGTGAAAGACCAGTTCCTGATGGATGGGGGTACGCATCGGCAGACGACTACACTTTGGTGGCGTACCTGGCGTTATCTGGAACTGACGGTGGAAACAGCCGACGAAGCATTAACTATCGAATGCCTGGGAGCCACCTTCACGGCCTATCCGCTAAAGAAGGAGAGTCACCTGCGCGCAGGTCGGGAACTGGAGCAAATGGAGAAGATAGGCTGGCGCACCGCCCGCCTCTGTGCCAACGAAACCTATATGGACTGCCCCTATTACGAACAGCTTCAATATTTTGGCGACGCCCGGATTCAGGCCATGCTCACCCTGTACAACACCCGCGACACACTCCTGCCCCGGCACGCCATCGAGCAGGGACGCATGTCGATGACCGCCGACGGGCTGACACAAAGCCGTTACCCTTCGGCCTCGCCACAGATGATATCCTCCTATTCGCTCAGTTGGATAGGTATGCTCTACGACTACTGGATGATGCGCGACGGACATCAGTGGCTCCGTCAATACCTGCCCGCCGCTCGTCACATCATAGGCTGCTACGAGGAATACTTGCGGACCGACAAGAGTCTGGCGCGTATGCCCCATTGGTTCTTTGCCGATTGGGCCATGGGTTTCGACTATGGAGAACCCAACTACGGTCAAGACGGCAGCTCGGCCTATCAAAATCTGGTGTTTGTTATGGCACTGCGCGAACAGGCCGCTATGGAAAAGGCTTTCGGCTTAGAAGTTTTGGGAAATTATTACCATGATTTAGCTCGTCAGATAACCGCCGCCATCAAAGTCAAATACTGGAACAGCGCGCGCGGATTGTTGGCCGATACTCCTGAACACGATGTTTATTCACAACACGTCAATGCCCTGGCCATACTGGCTGAGGTGCTTGAAGAACACGAAGCGCAAGAGGTGTGCCGCAAGATGCTTGATGATACTACACTCATCCAAGCCACTTTCTATTTCCGCTATTTCGTACAGCAAGCCATGGATAAGGTCGGCATGGCCAACCGCTTGCTCGATACCCTGCAGCCCTGGCGAGACCAGCTTGCCATCGGGCTCACCACCTGGGCAGAAAATCCCGAACCGTCGCGCTCCGACTGTCATGCCTGGAGTGCCCATCTCAATATCGAGTTCTATCGTATGTTGTTGGGCATTCACTCTGCCGCTCCGGGGTTTGCCAAAGTTCGTCTGACTCCTGCTCTTGGTCACCTGTCGGAGGCATCAGGCTCCATACCCCATCCGTTGGGTAGCATCTCTGTAGCATACCTAAAGACGGGCCAAACCTTGCATGCCCGGATTGTGCTTCCGGAAGGAGTCCACGCTACCCTTGAATGGAAAGGTCAATGCGTGGAAGTAGAACATTCGCAGGAGTTAGTTATAGCAGAATAAAAACTTATTTATGTTTTATCAAAATCTCAATACGTTCGAATGAAAAAAATACCAAGATAACTTCTGAGCGGATAGCTATAGGCTATTCGCTCATTTTTTACCGGACAGTAATGGATGATGAATTGGACCGAAAAAACCTCCGCTTTAAATGTAGCCATATCTTTATTTGTAGAACATCTTACTGCAAAAGTAGCCTTATTTTGCGGATTCTGCGGAAACTCCACACTATCTAAATCTGTTATTTTGTACCCCTGAGCAGAATCGAACTGCTATTTAACGTTTAGGAAACGCTTGTTCTATCCGTTGAACTACAAGGGCTTTTGCATAGATTCTGCATATTGCAGTAGATTGCGGATGCAAAGATAATGTATTCTGTCGATTTTCCGAAAAAAGTTTTGTTAATCCGATTAACTTTACGAAATTTGTCGGTCAGTGATAGAATACAGTAACCCCCAAAAATTAATCTATAGTAATTCGTAAGTTATGGCAAACGACATGATGGTCAAAGAACTGGAGCAAGTGGTAGTCCGCTTCTCCGGAGACTCCGGCGATGGTATGCAGCTCGCCGGCAACATCTTTTCAACAGTTTCGGCTACCGTGGGCAATGATATCAGTACATTCCCCGACTATCCGGCAGATATCCGCGCCCCGCAAGGCTCACTTACCGGTGTTTCCGGTTTTCAGGTACATATCGGTGCAGAGAAAGTCTATACCCCGGGTGACAAATGCGACGTATTGGTAGCGATGAACGCCGCCGCACTGAAAACCCAATATAAGTTTGCTAAATCCACTGCTTGCATCATCATCGATACAGATGCTTTCCAGAAGTCAGATTTGGAAAAGGCCGCTTTCAAGACCGATAATCCGATAGAGGAAATGGGTATTAAGCAGGATGTCATCGCCGCCCCCATCTCAAAGATGGTGAAAGACTGCCTTGCCGACACCGGAATGGACAACAAATCCATGCTGAAATGCCGCAATATGTTTGCAGTAGGCCTGGTATGCTGGCTGTTCAACCGCGACTTGAAGATAGCCGAAGATTTCATCCGCGAGAAATTCGCCAAAAAGCCCGAAATTGCCGAAGCAAACATCAAGGTCATCCATGCAGGATATGACTATGGACACAACACCCATGCTTCCGTAGCCCACACATATAAGATTGAAAGCAAAACCACCGTTCCCGGCAGATACATGGATATCACGGGGAACAAAGCGACTGCTTACGGTTTCATCGCCGCAGCTGAAAAGGCTGGCTTGAAGCTATTCCTCGGCTCCTATCCCATTACTCCGGCAACCGATGTACTGCACGAACTCTCCAAGCACAAGTCTCTGGGCGTGATGACCGTGCAGTGCGAAGACGAGATTTCCGGTTGCGCCACTTCTATCGGCGCCGCTTTTGCAGGTGCGCTGGCTGTGACCTCCACTTCCGGTCCCGGTGTCTGCCTGAAATCGGAAGCCATGAACCTGGCAGTCATTACAGAACTTCCGCTGGTTGTGCTCGACGTGCAACGTGGCGGTCCTTCTACCGGTCTGCCCACCAAGTCAGAGCAGACAGACTTGTTGCAGGCATTGTTCGGCCGCAACGGTGAAAGCCCAATGCCCGTCATTGCCGCCTCTTCACCCACAAGCTGTTTCGACGCAGCCTACATGGCAAGCAAAATTGCACTGGAGCATATGACCCCGGTCGTATTGCTGACCGACGGCTTTGTAGCCAATGGCTCCGGCGCCTGGAAGCTGCCCAAACTGGCAGACTATCCCGCCATCACCCCTCCCTACGTGACTTCCGAAATGAAGGACAACTATACTCCGTACAAACGCAATCCCGAAACAGGTGTCCGCTATTGGGCCATCCCCGGACAAGAAGGTTATATGCACATCCTCGGCGGTCTGGAGAAAGACAGCAATACCGGTGCCATCTCCACCGATCCCGAAAACCATGACTTGATGTGCCACCTGCGTGCCGAGAAGGTTGCCAAAATCCCCGTACCTGATGTAGAAGTGCAAGGCTGTGCAGACGATGCCGATTTGCTGATTGTCGGTTTCGGCGGCACATACGGCCACTTGTATTCGGCCATGGAAGAGATGAACAAGGCAGGCAAGAAGGTTGCCCTCGCCCACTTCACTTATCTGAATCCGCTCCCCAAGAACACGGAAACCGTTCTGAAGAAGTACAAGAAGGTGGTAGTTGCCGAACAGAATCTCGGACAATTTGCAGGTTATCTACGTATGAAGATAGACAACTTCACCCCGTACCAGTTCAACGAAGTCAAAGGACAACCGTTCGTCGTTGCCGAGCTGGTCGCAGCGTTCAATAAATTAATTGATAATTGACAGTTGACAATTGATAATAACCATGCGTAATATGCGGATTATCAATGACCAGCCACCAATTATCAACTATCAATTATCAACTATCAATTAAAAAAGATTATGTGCGAATATACAGCAAAAGACTATAAAAAAGGACAACCCCGTTGGTGTCCGGGTTGTGGTGACCACTTCTTTCTGGCTTCACTGCACAAAGCAATGGCAGAAATTGGCAAAGCTCCTTGGGAGAATGCCGTCATCTCAGGTATCGGCTGCTCCAGCCGTCTGCCCTATTACATGAATACGTATGCGATGCAGACCATCCACGGACGTGCTGCTGCCATCTCTACAGGTGCCAAGGTTGCCAATCCCAACCTGACGGTATGGCAAATCTCCGGCGACGGTGACGGTCTGGCCATCGGCGGTAATCACTTCATCCACGCCGTACGCCGTAACATCGACCTAAACATGATTCTGCTGAACAACCGCATCTACGGTCTGACCAAAGGTCAATATTCTCCGACCTCTCCACGTGGTTTCGTCAGCAAGTCGTCTCCCTACGGTACGGTAGAAGATCCATTCCATCCGGCAGAGCTTTGCTTCGGTGCCCGCGGCCGTTTCTTTGCCCGCGCGGTAGCTACCGATGCTCCGGGGACCGTAGAAGTATTGAAGGCAGCTATGGCCCACAAGGGCGCATCCGTTTGCGAGATTCTGCAGAACTGCGTTATCTTTAATAACGGTACGCATGACTCCGTGGCCAAAAAGGAAGACCGCGCCAAGAATGCCATCTACTTAAAACACGGCGAACCGATGCTCTTCGGCGAGAACAACGAATACGGACTGATGCAGGAAGGCTTTGGTCTGAAAGTCGTGAAACTCGGTGAGAACGGCATTACAGAGAAGGATATCCTCATCCACGATGCCCACTGCATGGACAACACCCTGCAACTGAAGCTTGCCCTGATGGAAGGTCCCGACTTCCCGATTGCACTCGGTGTTATCCGCGATGTGGAAGCTCCTACTTACGACGATGCCGTTCATGAACAAATCGAAGAGGTGTCTGCCAAGAAGAAGTATCACAACTTCGAGGAATTATTGATGACGAATGATACGTGGGAAGTAAAATAAACCACTAAGATTTATTAATATCATGTTTGCACGAAACAAATAAGGTGCAAACATGATATTAATTTCCTAAAAGTAAGAGTACCCCCTCCCTATCCTTTCTCTCACAAACATAGATACTTATTACGCCAAACATCAGTTCTTCCATCAAGAATAACTATATTTGCCACAGTAACCATAGTAGTCACATTTTGAAAGTAATTCTCAGACTTATACTGGCTTAATATCAGTCTCACAAACTGCAGGCTGATAGCTCTTTCGTTCGAGTAATCCTTCCCGGATAAAGGTCAAAAACACTCCCACCCTGAAAAGAAAATGCAACCACTGCAACTGTACCAGATTTTATTGCAGTGATAGAGCATACCTCCGATGAACAAGGCTACCAATAAGGGTCGACAACAAGACTTCAAGGAAAGAGAGGGAAATTGTGGAATACCTACTGTGGATTTTTTCCACATCTCCACACCACAAACACCCGAACTTCCCTTTTTCCCGATAGAAAATAAGCAATTGATTATCAACATTATTCATCCTTAAAAGGATAGTCTGCCTTTCGTTTGGCATACCTCTTGCTAAAATATCCACCGAAAGGACGTAACATTTATAATAAGATAAATCAATTATTTTTCAGTAGTATGAAAATCAGGATGAGAAAACGGTGTGACATTCCACATTCAGCGTCGCACTTCCAAAAAAGTTTGATTATTGCAAGTTGGTTATTAGCATTTCTTTTCACCGGAACAGCCTTCGCACAAGAAAACCGAACCATTAAAGGCATTGTGAGAGATGTAACAGGAGAACCGCTTATCGGTGCCAGCGTCATACAGAAAGGTACCAACAACGGCGTCATTACCGATGTGGACGGCAACTTCACACTGACCGTTCCTGCAGATGCAACACTCTCTATCGCTTACATGGGCTATGCCACCCGGGAGATAAACCTGGCAAAACGAAAAAAGCAAGGCGACCTGAAGATTACACTCAGCGAAGATACCCAGCAACTGAAAGAAGTCGTAGTAACGGCAATGGGCATCAAAAAAGACACGAAACGTGTCGGTTATGCCATCAGTACCATCAGTGCAGACGAATTGGTAAAGGCAGGAGCACCCAATTTTGCCTCTGCCATGTACGGTAAAGCACCGGGAGTCCGCATCACACAGACACAAGGCGGTTCTGCCGGAGCTGTCTCCATCAACGTACGCGGCCTGACCTCCATCACTGGAAATAACCAGCCACTCATCATTCTGGACGGTGTACCCATCCGCAACGGCGGCACGGGCAAAAGCACGGACTTCGCCGAATTCGGCAACGACGGACAAATCCGTTCCAATGGTCTGGTAGACATCAACCCAGAGGACATCGAGAGCCTCAGTATTCTGAAAGGAGCTTCCGCCACAGCTCTCTACGGCTCGGAGGCTGCAAACGGTGCGGTAGTCATCACCAGCAAGCGCGCCAAAAGCGGCAAGCTGACGGTGGACTTCAATGCCCAAGTCATGGCAAACTTACCGGCTTATCTGCCAAAAGTACAGACCGTATACGGGCCGGGAACCTACAACACCGCATACAGCGATTATGAGAAACAGACGGGAGGCTTCTATCAGAGAACCCTAAACGGACAAAGCTACAAAAGCCTCCGTTCCACCACCTTGTCCTTCGGCCCGAAATACGACGGCAGCGAGGTACTTTACTGGGACGGGAAGATGCGCCCCTACCAGGCACTGACCGACAACCCGTGGAAAGAGTTGTTTCGCACCGGCTGGACCCAGACCTACAATCTCGCCATCTCACAAGGGACGGAAACCACCAGCAACCGCTTCTCCTACACATTCATGGACGAGATTCCCAATGCCCTGACCGGAAGCTTCACCAAACACAACTTCAAGCTGACCGGTTCGTATCAACTGGCGAAACCGCTGAAACTGGAATACTCCCTTAACTACATCGTACAGAATGTAGAAGACCGCCCGCAAACCTCGCTCAACCTATACAGCGGTTTCGGCAACATGTTCTCCACCTTCCTGGACATTCCCTATCTGAAACAAAGTTACGTCACCAGTCTGGGATACCGTAATACCTTTGTCGGAGGAAACGCCACGCTGACTCCCGAGGAATCATGGGCCTACGACCCCAGTTACGCCACCGGAGTGAACAACATGCTGTGGAATATGTACCATCACCATAGCGACGAGACAGAGAACCGGCTCATCGGTATGATTCGCCCCACCTGGCAGATAACCAACTGGCTGAGTCTGCGTGCCCAGGTTTCAACTGATATCACAGATGTGAAGCAAACACTGAAATATGAAAGCGAACAACCCAATTCCCTATACGACCCCAACGGCAGCTTCCAGTCCATCAACCGCCGTTACGACATTGTTTATGGAGATGTTATGTTGAACTTCAACTATAATATCAACCGCTTCGACATTGCCGCCACCGTAGGCTGGACCGGACGCTACGAAAATATGAACAATATCAGGGTCTCCACCAATGGCGGGCTTGTCACGGAAAACTGGTTCGACCTCAATGCCAGCCGCTACACGCCAAGCAGTACTCTGCAACGTATGGAACTACTGAAAACCGGCTATATGGGTACACTGAGCCTGGGATGGGACAACTATCTATTCCTTGAACTGACCGGACGCCAGGAACGCTCGTCTACCCTAAAAGACCAGAGTTTTTTCTATCCTTCCGCCAATCTGAGTTTCCTCTTCACCCAAGCCTTCCACATGCCGTCATGGTGGAACTATGGAAAATTGCGCCTCTCATACGGTATCGTAGGAAATGCTCCTGAAACCTATACCGCCAATATCGTCTACGAGCAAGGTTCGGACAACGGATTCACCTGGAACACCATTCCCTCTTCATGGGGGAATGCAGATATCCATCCGGAAAAGAAATACGAATACGAGATAGGTCTGGAAAGCAAGTTTTTAAACAACCGGTTGGGTATAGATATATCCTACTACAACAACCGTGTAAAGGACCAGATACTCTCCACGCCGCAACCTTCCACATCAGGCGTAAAGAATGTGTTGATGAATGTGGGTGAGGTAGCCAACCGCGGCTGGGATATATCAATCAGTGCCACTCCCATACTGACCAGAGATTTCCGCTGGGACCTGACAGCCAACTATGGTGTATATAAGAACAAAGTGGTGAAACTGGCCGATGGAGTGCCCTATCTGGAAATACTCAACTCCGGAGGCAGCGGAATAAAAATACAAGCTGTGGAAGGCCAGCCAATGGGTGACATCTATGCACAGGTTCCCCAGGTGAACGAAAACGGTGAGTACCTCGTTTCCGATAAAGGTCTTTACCTCAACCAAACTGAATTGCAGAAAGTCGGCAACATCAATCCGGCAGGCGTAGGAGGTCTATTCAACTCTTTCTCCTACAAGAATGTATTCCTCGATTTCAGTATCGACTTCCGCATCGGAGGAGATGTCATCAACGAAATGAACCAATATGCCACCGCAGTGGGTCTGACACCCGAATCCCTGAAGTACCGTGATACGGAACACGGCGGACTATCCTATTACTATCCGGGCGACAACAATTCCAGCGGAATTCCGGTACAAGTAGACCCTTCCACGGGTGCCGGCCCCAACGGAGAGATAATCTACCACGACGGCATCATTCTTCCGGGTGTAGTGGCCTCCACTGGCGAAAGAAACACACGTATCATTCCGGCAGGCTATTACTACAACACCACCTATAATTGGGGAACGGAGGCCGAACAGCTGACATACCGCCATTCGGTATTCGACAATTCTTATGTCAAACTGCGTGAATTGACCATCGGCTACCAATTTCCCGAAAAGATGATTTCCAAACTGGGACTGGGCCGGCTGAGTGTGTCGGTCTTCGGACGTAACCTCTTCTATTTCTACAAAGCACTGAAAAACTACGATGCGGAGTCGTCCGTCGGAACATCCTGGGCCAACCAGGCTACCGTGGGAAGTTCTACCACAGCTACCCGCAGTTTCGGTGTTTCACTTCGTGCAAGTTTCTGACAAAACAACCATCCAAAAAACAAAAAAGAGTATGAAAAAGACAAAGATATTATCTCTTGTTTCATTGGGAGCATTCCTCCTGACAACATCAGGCTGTACGGATTATGACTTCGACAGCAAATACGAAGACCCCTCCAAAGTAACCCAAGTCACCATCAGTAATCTGATGGTAGGAGTCTTCCAAAAAGTAAAGGACTATGATGTTTACGAATACAACCGGTTCTTCGGATTCGATTCACAGTTTACAGGCAAGTATGCACAAACCTTCGGCTACTCCAACACTACAGATATGTATACCCCCGGCTATATACCCGCCATTGACGGACAGTGGGACAATGTGTATTCGGCACTGGCCCAGTTCCGCAAGCTGGAATCTCTCTACAAAGAAGAAAGCGCGGCAGAGCAAGCACAGGATGAGGCATTCTATCTTGCCGCCAAAGTACAGCTGTACGATTTTTTCGCCGCCACAGTGGACATTTTCGGGGATATGCCTTTTTCGGAAGCTTGCACACTACCGCTTACCAACGATGTAGGTAAATCGTATGCTCACTATGACAAGGCCGAGAATATATATAAAACCATTCTTGACGAGCTCAAAGAAATTGCTCCGCGGTTCCGCTCCATCCCCACACCGAGGAACTTCAATACACAAGACTTTATCAACAACGGGGACATGGACAAATGGGAACGCTATGCAAACTCCTTGCGACTGCGCCTTGCCATGCGCGTAGCCGCGCAAGGAGACTTGCAGGCAGAAGGCCGTACCGCCATCAAGGAAATCCTGGAAAATCCGTCGGCCTATCCGTTGATAGAGGAACAAGAAAACAACATCCTCATTGTCAACCAGAAGTCTGGGCAACTGAACTTCACTGCAGGCCACGGACTGGGTGACTGGGTAACCAACCGACTCGCTTCGGGCGCCATCATCGACCGCATGCTGGGCCATGGCAACTACGATATGACCTGCAATGACCCACTGAGCGGCGTTTATGTGAAAGGAGAAGACGACCCGCGCATCCTACTCAACTTCAATCCCGTGAAGATTACCAACCAGAACACCGGTCAATTGGACGAACACCGTTATCTGGGCACAGACCTTACCGTGGCAGATGAGCTGACGGAATATTACAACTCGCAGGCACAAGACGAGGTCAATACCAGCAACACCGGTTTCTCACAAATCACGCAGAAAGGTTTCTTTTGGGAAAACGACAAATTCGACATGCTGATAATGGCCTCACCCGAAATCCATTTCCTGAAAGCGGAAGCCTATGAAATGGGGTATGGAGTGGCAAAGAATGAAGCGAAAGCGGAAGAAGAGTTCAAAAAGGCTGTCAGCCAGTCCATCACGCTTTACTACTATTACGATTCGGTAAGTACGGGTGAAAACGCACGCCGGTATGATGCCCCTACCGCCGAAGAAACCGCCTCTTTCGCCGCTGCCAAATGGAACAGCACGAAATATACAGACAAGATGGATGCCATCATTACCCAAAAGTGGCTGCATTTCGGTTTCCTAGCCAGTCGTGAGGCATGGAGTGATATCCGACGTACCGGCTATCCGTCCGGCCTGGCCTTCCCCGAAGTGGCCAGTACCATCACAAATGTGCCGAACCGCTGGAGATACCCGAATACGGAAGTCAACTACAATCCCTACTATAAAGAGGTGTCAGCCGAAGACACTTACTACCACAAACTGTTCTGGGCAAAATAAGGACTTTGTTCGCAAACCCATTTTGCCCGAAGAGTATATCATACTCACCACAGAATAACACGGATTAACACAGATTGCCTTAGGAGTTCTGATAATAAAGAGCTTTTAGCAGTGTTAATCCGTGCTATCCTGTGGTGAGTATGTATTTGCCCCCTCTGTTTCTTTTATTCCGAACAGTATCCCTCCTTTTTTAGAAATCTTAAGGATTTCCCGGTAGGGAGATTGCGGGAAACCACTGTCTTTAATGAACGACGGACAAACATCGCTTCCGCAAAAACTGAACTATAACATAACGGACTAAATGAAAAAGTATCCAAATGACTTGATTGGCGACATCATGAAAGCCTTCGGCAAATATGCCGACCGACCGGCATTCGTCATCGAAGACACGGCCTGCACTTATGGAGAGCTGGCAACTTGCGTACAGAAAATATCCTCCCTATTCAAGGACAGAGAAGACAAAATTATCGGCATCGTCGCAGAAAACAGACTGGAAACATACGCATCCATACTATCTGCACTGATTTGCGGAAAGACATACGTCATCCTCCATCCTTCCTACCCCAAACATAGGAACGACAGAATTGCCGACTCGGCAGGCATCCGCCTCGTGCTGCATACCGAGAATATCCATGTCTTGAACCTCGACACCCGGAATCTGGAACTGATATGTACCTCCGAAATAGAGCAGGCAGAGAACTCCGCCACGTTCCATGCCGCAGAAGACATCCTCCATACGGCAGAAGAGGAAAATGCCTACATCATCTTTACCTCCGGAAGCACGGGCGAACCCAAAGGAGTACCCATCTCCCGCCGTAACCTGAATGCTTTCTATACCGCCTACCACCGCCTCGGCTGGCAACTGGACGAGAACGACCGGATGCTGCAGATGTTCGAACTCACTTTTGACGTTTCCATCGTATCCTTTCTATATCCGCTGACGCTGGGTGCTTGCATATACACCGTTTCTCCGGAAGGCGTGAAATACATCAACGTAATTGAAACTCTGGAAAAATACGACCTGACCTTCGCTGCCGTGGCCCCTTCACTGCTCCAGCTGCTACGTCCCTATTTTCCGGAGATACACCTCCCCGCACTTAGATATCTAGTGGTTACTGCCGAGGCTTCTGACGCGGAGCTGTTGGATGCTTTCAGAAAATGTGTCCCCAATGCCTCTTTCATAAACCTATACGGACCGACAGAGGGAACCATCTACTGCACTGCCTACCGGATACCCGTCACCTCCTGCAAGCATCACAACGGCATGACCGCTATCGGAAGGCCTTTCGAAGGCATCGATGCCCTAATTATGGATAACGACGGTCGCCCGCTGCCTACCGGAGAAACCGGCGAACTATGGATTAGCGGCAATCAAGTGATGGGTGGATACTGGAATGCTCCCGAAAAAAACGGGGAATGCCTCGTAGAGACCGCCAATGGAAAAGTATACTACAAGACGGGAGACCTCTGCCGGATGGATGCCGACGGTGACATCATCTATTGCGGACGAAAAGACTCACAGATAAAGATACAAGGATTTCGCATTGAGCTGAGCGAGATTGAACATGTGGCAAAAAACTTTTTCAACGGTGAATGCCGTGTAGTCGTCATTCCCAAATACGACAACGACAACCAGTGCGAACTGCATCTCGTCGTAGAGAAGAAACAGCTCGACAAACAGCAGATAGAGGAATATCTGTATAGCAGGCTTCCCTACTACATGATTCCCAAGCATATGCATTGCCTGGAACAGTTTCCGCTGAACACCAGTAGCAAAACAGACAGAAAGAAAATACAAGAACTAATTTAAACTTGACAATGGATACACAGACTATTTTGAATGAAATGAGCCTCATCTTTCGGGAGGTACTGAAAAGAGAGAACATTGTACTTGACAATGAGACCACCGCCCAGGATGTGGAAGGATGGGATTCACTGACCAACATGCAACTGATAAACAAGATAGAGAAGAAATTCAATGTACGCTTCACCTTCAGAGATATTGTAAAACTCAAAAACGTGGGAGACATCTGCCATGCCATTTTAACCAAAACCAACTAGGAAATGTCATTCATATCCCTGAACTTCGTCGTACTGTTTGCGTGTACTTTCATTCTATACCATACGCTTCCTTCACGATTCAGAAAAGCGACCTTACTGACAGCCAGCTGCCTCTTCATAGGCTTCTACCACCTCACTTTTCTGATAACGGCCCTCATCCTCACGCTTACCACCTTCTACCTTGGCAAATGGATAGGACAGACCAAGCGGGAAAGCAGCATGAAGGGAATTTATTTTTCAGGTGTGTGTTTTCTGGTCGTGAGCTGGTTGGCATTCCGGTATGCCGACCGGCTTACAGACTGCCACATCCTTTTTCCGCTGGGAATCTCTTTCTATACTTTCCAGGCCATTTCGTACCTGACAGAAATCTATTGGCAAGAAGAAGAACCGGAAAAGAGCCTGCCCGACTTCATGATATACATGCTCTTCTTCATGAAGTTCCTTTCCGGTCCCATAGAAAGGGCAGGTGACATGCTCCCCCAACTGAAGTCCTGCAAAGCTACGGACTATGCATCCATGGTCTACGGAATGAGACTGATTGTCGTGGGACTGATAAAGAAACTGATACTGGCCGACTCCATCGCCCCATACATAGACGGTGTCTTCGGGTCGGTATACACAGCCTCAGGCGTGCAATTGCTGATGGCATGCCTCCTATATCCGATAGAGCTGTATGCCGACTTCTCCGGATATACCGACATCGCATTGGGAGGAGCGCGCATGCTGGGATTCAAGCTCAGCCCAAACTTCAACCGGCCGTTCATTGCGCAGACCACTGCCGACTTCTGGCGCCGATGGCACATGTCGCTTTCATTCTGGGTACGCGACTATCTGTACCTCCCGTTGTCCTCGAGCCTGCGTGGATGGGGACAATGGGGCGTATTTCTAAGTCTGGCGCTGACCTTCACGGGACTGGGTATCTGGCATGGTGCCGGATGGAACTTCGCTGTCTACGGACTAATTCAAGGTGTCATCATCTTCTACGAGATGAAGACCACAGCATTTCACCGCAGACTGAAAGCCCAATTGGGAAGCCGCTTATATGCCACATTATCCGTCGTAAGGACCTACCTACTTTTTGCCGTATCTCTGATATTCTTCCGGGCAAGTTCTATGGCCGAAGCGTTCCACTACATCAGCCACCTCTCCTTCGGCGTACATTACAGTTGGAAGGAAATGAACATCGGAATGCCGGACCACAACAGCATTGTGGCAGGAAGCGCACTCGTACTGATATTGGTTTACGAATATTTCATGTCCAAGCATGATTTGCTGGAAGCCCTCGGACGACAGCCGGCAGCCGTAAGATGGAGTATCTATTATCTGCTCGCCATAATACTTTTCACACTGGGACAGTTCAACTCGGACAGCTTCATATATTTACAATTTTGACAATAAAGACACATGATGAAGAAAAACAGCGAACGGAACGCAGCCATACGTTTCATGAAAAAGCTCTTTATCCTTTTTATCCCTTTTATAGCCCTACTGGCAGTCTATTTCCTGGACGACCCTTTCATGGTCCTGAAGAACTATGAACGATACGACCAAACCCCGGTTGTACTAAACGAAGGGCACGTGGGGTGGCAGATGTATCTGAACAACCGGGATACCATCCCCATCGACTCCTATATCATGGGAAACTCCTGCACTATGGCTTATCAATGCCATGAATGGGAGAAATACCTCCACGGCGGAAGAGCCGTACGGCTATTCGGAAATGCCGAAAGCCTTGCCGCCGTCTGCCTGAAGCTGAAGGCACTGGACAAGGCAGGTGCAACAATCAAGAACCTACTGCTGATTATCGACAAGGAATCATTGCACAACGACCGTTGCCTCACCGGACATTCCAACATTCTGCCGCCCGCCATATCGGGAATAAGCAGCTTCAAGTTTCAGAAGGAATTCTGCCAAGCCTTCTTCTACCCGAACTTTCTCTTCCCCTATCTGGACTACAAGCTGTTCCATACCTATCGCCCTTACATGAAAGGGGTTATAAACCCCTATGGCTCCACCCGAAACCCGGTAACCAATGACGTGTTAAATCCCAGAGAGAAAATGATAAAGGAAGAGGGAGATAAGTACTGGGAAAACCGGAAAGGAGAATTCACCAAAGAGAAAATGAAGAATTATAGAGACGGGAAATACCGGGAAGCCCCCCAAGTGCTCAGGGAAAAGCAAATCAATCTGTTGCAGGAAATAAAGTGGATTTGCCGGAAACATGATACCGATGTAAAAATCATTATCAGTCCCGACTACCTGCAAGTCAACATAAACCCTGCCGACGTAAAGACACTGAAGCGCTTCTTCGGAAAACGGAATGTATTTGATTTCACCGGTATCAACGAATACACGGAAGACATCCACAATTATTATGAACCGGGTCATTATAGGCCCGCACTTGGGAAAAGGCTGATGGAAAAGATATATGAACCTTATATCTTGTCACCGAACGCCAAATCTCCGGCATCTCCCAGCCCGGGAACGATATAGGAATGCTCGTTCATCTCCGGGTCGATTGCTGCACACCACAAGGTCACTTCATCTCCAGGGAACAGCTTTTCCAGATGCTCTACGCCCTGCTGGCTGGCTATGACACAAGCTATCTGCAACTTGGCCGGCATCCCCTTGGTGACGAAGGCCTTCCAGGCCAATTCCATACTTTCTCCCGTGGCAAGCATCGGGTCTACAATCAATAATGTCTTCTTGGACAAATCCGGAGTAGCGATGTATTCGATGTGTACATCCACCGTACGGCATTCCTTATCCTTATAATAACGGTAAGCGGAAACAAAAGCGTTCCCGGCATGGTCGAACATATTCAAGAATCCAGTATGCAAAGGCAATCCGGCACGGAAAACAGTGGCAATCACCACCTCGTCATCGGGTGTGCTGACCGACGCCACCCCCAAGGGAGTCTGTACCTGCTTGACAGAATACGTCAGTTCCTTACTCATTTCATACGCCATTATCTCTCCAATGCGTTCAATATTACGGCGGAAACGCATACGGTCGCCCTGGACTGCTACATCACGAATTTCCGCCACGTATTGGTTCAAGACAGAATTTGTCTCGGCAAAGTTGATAACCTTCATAACTATAAATGTGCTAATGTGCAAATATGCTAATGTGCAAATGTGGTGTACGTAATGCCGCATGGCAATTAGCACATTGGCATATCAGCACATTAGCACATTAAAATCTGCTGCAAAGTAAACGAATTTCACTCAATTTGCAACATTCAGTTAGCAGATATTGTTATGGTTTTATAAAAGATTTCCTATTAGAGAAAAATTTCTCTAATAGAGCTTTTCTTTAAAAAGAAAGTATTACTTTTGTAGGCGAAAAACAAGGGACCTGCTGAAAAGCAGGAAAAAAAGAGCTTTTCTACACCCGTTTTCCCTTGTAAATCAAAGGTAAAAAGAGATTAAGGAAAGAGATTATAAACCAAATACCAACATTTTAAATCATTAAAAGAAATGGCAAATTTAGATTTAAGCAAGTACGGTATCCAAGACGTGAAGGAAATTATCCACAACCCGTCTTACGATGTACTGTTCGCAGAAGAAACCAAACCAGGTTTGGAAGGTTTTGAAAAAGGTCAGGTAACTGAACTGGGTGCTGTAAATGTAATGACAGGTATCTATACCGGTCGTTCTCCTAAAGATAAATTCTTCGTAATGAATGAAGCCAGCAAGGATTCTGTATGGTGGACTTCTGAAGAATACAAAAACGACAACAAACCTTGCTCTGAAGAAGCTTGGGCTGACCTGAAGGCTAAGGCTGTAAAGGAATTGAGCGGCAAGCGTCTGTTCGTTGTTGATACTTTCTGTGGCGCCAACCCCGCTACTCGTATGAAAGTACGTTTCATCATGGAAGTGGCATGGCAGGCTCACTTCGTAACTAACATGTTCATCCGCCCGACTGCTGAAGAACTGGCTAACTACGGAGAACCCGATTTCGTATCATTCAACGCTTCTAAGGCAAAAGTTGACAACTACAAGGAACTGGGTCTGAACTCTGAAACAGCTACTGTATTCAACTTGAAGACCAACGAACAGGTTATCTTGAACACTTGGTACGGCGGTGAAATGAAGAAGGGTATGTTCTCTATCATGAACTACAAGAACCCGTTGCGTGGTATCGCTTCTATGCACTGCTCTGCCAACACTAACATGGAAGGTACTGACTCTGCTATCTTCTTCGGTCTGTCCGGTACTGGTAAGACTACCTTGTCAACTGACCCGAAACGTCTGTTGATCGGTGACGACGAACACGGATGGGATGACGAAGGTGTATTCAACTACGAAGGTGGTTGCTATGCTAAGGTTATCAACCTGGATAAAGAAAGCGAACCCGATATCTACGCTGCCATCAAGCGTGACGCTCTGTTGGAGAATGTTACAGTAGCTGCTGACGGTAAGATTGACTTCGCTGACAAGAGCGTAACAGAAAACACTCGTGTTTCTTATCCTATCTACCACATCAATAACATTGTTAAACCGGTTTCTAAGGGTCCTCACGCTCACCAGGTAATCTTCTTGTCTGCTGACGCATTCGGTGTATTACCTCCGGTATCTATCTTGAACCCTGAACAAGCTCAGTACTACTTCTTGTCTGGCTTTACTGCTAAGTTGGCTGGTACAGAACGTGGTATCACTGAACCGACTCCGACATTCTCTGCTTGCTTCGGTGCTGCTTTCCTGAGCCTGCATCCTACTAAATATGCAGAAGAATTGGTTAAGAAGATGAACAAGGTTGGTGCTAAGGCATACTTGGTTAACACTGGTTGGAACGGTAGCGGCAAACGTATCTCTATCAAAGATACTCGTGGTATCATCGACGCTATCCTCGACGGTTCTATCGACAAGGCTCCGACGAAGGTTATTCCTTTCTTCGACTTCGTGGTTCCTACTGAATTGCCTAATGTAGATCCGAAGATTCTTGATCCTCGCGATACTTACGAATGCGCTTGCCAATGGGAAGAAAAAGCAAAAGACCTGGCTGGCCGCTTCATCAAGAACTTCGCTAAGTTCACTGGCAACGAAGCTGGTAAGGCTTTGGTTGCTGCTGGTCCGAAGCTCTAATCTGACAATAAAGTTAGAAACATATGGAAAAGGTATCTCCTCCGGGAGATGCCTTTTTTCTTTTTTAATATCTCTATCTCATTGATAATCCGAAAGTTTTAGTAGTTTTGCAGAAACCATTATTCAAATAAAGCAATATGAAAAGTATCAGATTGATGTTGGCAGGCGCAAGTTTGTTGCTGCTCTGCAGTTGCGGTGCCCAGGTCCAGAAAGAGACCCAAGTTGCCAATGCAAATGAAAGCAAAGAGAATACGGTGATTGAAACCATCATGTCACGCCGCAGCATCCGCCAGTACAAACCGCAAGCCGTGAATCGCGACACCATGCAGATTATCCTGGATTGCGGTATCAATGCACCCAACGGACAGAACAAGCAATCGTGGGAAGTGCGTGTAGTGGATAACCCGGATTTCATCAACGGAATTACGGAAATCTACAAGAAGGAAAATCCCAAAGCCGCCGAAGACCCGAAATTCAAGAACATGTTCCGCAACGCTTCTACAGTAGTATTTATTGCCAATGACCCGTCTTATGACCTTTCACAGATTGACTGTGGACTGTTGGGTGAGAATATGATTCTATCAGCCTGGTCCATGGGAATCGGTTCTTGCTGCTTGGGCGGTCCCACGCGCTTCATGACCTCTACTCCGGCTGCTGCCGAATACCTGAAGAAACTGGATATTCCGGAAGGCTATCAGCTACTTTACTGTATCGCTTTCGGCTATCCGGACGAAACGCCCGCTGCCAAACCCCGTAATGCGGCAAAGGTAAAATTCATCGATTGACTTTCGTTTGAATGACGACAATAAAAAGGAGTGCCTCACCTTTCGGCAGGGCACTCCTTTCATATATAACAACTAAAACTCTTCTGTTTATCAGTTCTTGTTTGCGCGTTTACGCTCAAGCTCATCGAGGATAACCTTACGCATACGCATTGATTTAGGAGTAACTTCCACATATTCATCCTCCTTGATGTACTCCAGTGCCTCCTCAAGAGAGAACTGTACGGGAGGAATCAGACGTGCCTTGTCATCCGAACCACTGGCACGCATATTGGTAAGCTTCTTGGACTTCGTTACATTAATCACCAAGTCGTTGTCATGGGAATGCTCGCCCACTACTTGGCCTGCATAAACCTCTTCCTGCGGGAAAATGAAGAATTTGCCGCGGTCCTGCAACTTGTCAATGGCATAGGCAAAAGCCGTACCGGACTCCATGGCAATCATAGAACCGTTGGTACGCCGTTCAATCTCACCCTTATACGGTTGATATTCCTTAAAACGGTGTGCCATGATAGCCTCGCCGGCAGAAGCGGTCAACACATTGGTACGCAGACCGATGATACCGCGCGACGGCATGTCGAACTCAAGATTTACACGTTCGCCGGCACTTTCCATCTTCACCATTTCACCTTTACGACGGGTCACCATATCAATCATCTTGCTGGCATATTCTTCGGGAACATTGATGGTAAGCTCTTCAATAGGTTCGCATTTCACGCCGTCAATCTCCTTGAAGATTACCTGCGGTTGCCCTACCTGCAACTCATACCCTTCACGACGCATGGTCTCAATCAGTACGGAAAGATGAAGCACGCCACGGCCGGAAACAATCCACTTGCCGTCTTCCTCGCTCTTGCGCACGCGAAGTGCAAGATTCTTATCCAACTCCTTCATCAAACGGTCGTGGATGTGGCGGGAAGTAACAAACTTACCTTCCTTACCGAAGAACGGAGAGTCATTAATGGTGAAGAGCATACTCATCGTAGGTTCATCAATGGCAATAGGCGGCAACGCTTCCGGATTTTCGTAATCGCAGACCGTATCTCCGATTTCGAATCCTTCGATACCTACCAACGCACAGATGTCACCGGAAGACACTTCCTGCACCTTTACACGGCCCATACCTTCGAATGTATGCAATTCCTTGATTTTTGATTTCACGATACTCCCGTCACGCTTTGCCAAAGACACATTCATGCCTTCTTTCAATATGCCACGGTGTACGCGGCCCACAGCAATACGCCCGGTATACGAAGAATAATCCAGCGAAGTAACCAGCATTTGCGGTGTACCCTCCAACTGTTCGGGGGCAGGAATATTCTCCAAGATACAGTCCAGAAGCGGATAAATGTTATCAGTCGGCTGCTGCCAGTCGGTACTCATCCAATTATTCTTGGCAGAACCGTAGATAACGGGGAAATCCAGCTGGTCCTCGGTTGCATTCAGGCTGAACATCAAGTCGAACACCATCTCGTACACTTCTTCGGGACGGCAATTTGGCTTATCCACCTTATTCACAACAACGATAGGTTTCAGACCAATCTGCAGAGCTTTCTGCAATACAAACCGTGTCTGCGGCATAGGACCTTCGAAAGCATCCACAAGCAGAATGCATCCATCCGCCATATTCAATACACGTTCCACTTCACCTCCGAAGTCACTGTGTCCCGGAGTATCAATAATGTTAATCTTGGTGTCTTTGTAGTTGATAGAAACGTTCTTTGAGAGAATCGTTATACCTCGTTCACGCTCCAGGTCATTGTTATCCAACATTAATTCACCTGTGCTCTGGTTGCTGCGGAAAAGGTTTCCGGCCAAAAGCATCTTGTCAACGAGCGTCGTTTTCCCATGGTCCACATGGGCAATAATTGCAATGTTTCTAATCTTTTGCATATAATACCTATTATTTTCAAGCGACAAAGTTAGTGATTTTGGATTAGATATGCAGTATAGATATGATTTTTTTGCTGAATATCATTGTGATATAAAAGTTTATCCCTATCTTTGCAGCCCCGAAAGGGAATATTTATAATAACTTTTAATTAAACATTATGTATTTAGACGCTGCTAAAAAGCAAGAAATCTTCGGCAAATACGGAAAGTCTAACACTGATACTGGCTCAGCTGAGGCTCAGATAGCTTTGTTTTCCTACCGTATTGCTCGTCTGACTGAGCACCTTAAGCTCAACAGAAAGGATTATAGTACAGAAAGAGCTTTGACTATGTTGGTAGGTAAACGCCGTGCGTTGCTGACTTATCTGAAGGACCGCGACATCACCAGATATCGTGCTATCGTCAAAGAACTCGGCTTGCGTAAGTAATCTACTTGCGGCAAAACCATCAAAAAAGGAAGTTTTCCAAAAGGAAACTTCCTTTTTTGTTTATAATCCGATTTATACCTAATTTTGTATCCATGAAAAGAAAAGTATCAGCAGCAAATCTTTCGATAGCAATCACTTTTCTATTGATACTGCTATCATTCGGCTTCGGTTATCGCAGCTATTCGCAGGCAGAACAACGTGTGGTCTCTGACCTGAACCAGGCACTGCAACGCACAGTATTGCAGAACAAGGGATTATGGTTGAATGCGGACACAATCCAGACTTATGCCAAACTACAAGAAGTGATAGGTGCCCCCGTTTCTGTAAACGGTTCCCACAGAGCCTTTACCGAAGCATTGTCCATCACCGGATTGAAAGATGTCTCTACCCTTTCGCTGCATATACTGAAAAAGAACTCTCCCGCCACCGTATTCAATGAGATTCCTGCCGGATGTCTTGCCAGCGACACATTGGTATGGCTCTCCACCACAGCCGATGCATCTGGACTGACACTTTCCTTCCGGGGATATGCCCGTTGCTCAGCTACCATGCTGTTCAGCTTATCCAAGCAGACAATTCCGGCAACATTGCTATTGGCCGCCCTGCTGTGGGGAGGATTCACCTTTTTCTATTTCCGTCGGCGCACAAAGACTAATGCCAGTAACGGGCAGCAACAAGAAAACTTCATTACCTTCGGCAACCTTTCGCTTTCCCTCCAGGAAGCCTGCTTCTATAACGAACAGCAGGAAAAGCTAAAACTCACCCCCATGCAGTACACACTGATGGAGATGTTCTACCTTTCTTCCTCACACCTACTTTTCAAATCCGACATCTGCCAATCGCTATGGCCGGGAAAAGACAATGCAGACGAAACGCTTTACACATTGATACGGCGTCTGAAGCCCATTGTCGAGGATAACAGCAACCTCAGAATAACAACAGATCGTGGCCGCGCCTACGGACTGGAAATAAAAACCTAAACATTATAGAATCATGAAGACTAACAAACTTATCCTATTAGGGCTAATCTGCCTGACTGTCGCAATGCCGACAACCGCCCAAAACCGTAACGAAAAGAAAGAGCGCACTGAACGTGCTGTAAAAGAAGCTATTGCTGCTAAACAATACAAAATCAACGTAGATCGGATGCAACCGATGAGAGGCGGTAGCCGCGACATGAGCACCCCCACCA